>CERO01013741.1_pt1 | contig 100345 bp, 79 predicted proteins | sample 530851 | NCBI WGS metagenome assembly CERO01 (sample SAMEA2621033, study PRJEB7988) | marine metagenome | biome: marine biome (ENVO:00000447); feature: surface water layer (ENVO:00002042); material: "saline water (ENVO:00002010), including plankton (ENVO:xxxxxxxx)" | depth 5 m
GTGCCTGGTATTTTCTATCTGACGCATATGTTGCAACTGAGGTCACTTATTCGCCAGGCATGTGGGGCGAACTCAAACAAATGAATGTGATGAATTTTCAGGTTTGTGCCTCAAGGGCGAGCACTGAAAAATATAATGTCAATAATATCAGATAGTTACAATTTTTTTTGGCGGCGAGGGAAAGTTGGCATTGTTCCTGCAATCATTTAGACAGAATCGCCAGCGGCGCGAAAGGTATCCCAAGCTGGCAACACATGACTACGGTAAGCAAGGAGAGTTCTCATGACCCATATTACGATTAACGATCTGGAAGACAGCCGCGACCTGGACAAGCAGGCCCTCGCGGCAGTGACAGGCGGCTGGTACTGGTTGTACCAGCCTGCCTACAGCTACTACTACAACCCGTTCGTATCGACGATGCAATCCTCGTGGGCTTCGCGTGGCGCTTCGTTTGACACGCAACACAACAACTTCATCAGCTTCCTGAGATCCTGAGATCCTGAGATCCTGAGCGCGCGAAGGAGGACACCATGTTCAAGAGGTCGACTAACCTGATAGCAGCAGCGGGAGTGGTGGTCACTTTTGCTGCGCACGCGGCGGATGCTGCTATCCCCTGTGCAGACGGCAAGCGTTACTACGATCTTGCCCGTAAAGCGGGCGCGCAGCAGGACTTCGAGAAGGCAACAGAGTGGCTGAACAAATCCGTTGGAGCCTGTGACTCCTATGCTGCCTGGCACTTGATGGGCACCGCCTTCCAGAGGGAGCGCAAGCTTAAGGAATCGCTGCACGCCTACGAGCAAGCGGTGGTGCATGCGGGGACTCAGGACGAAGCTGCCGTGTCTCTCGCGCGCTACGGTCAGGTCCTGGCGCTGAACGGTCAACGCTTTGAAGCGCTGGCCACCCTGGACCGCGCCATCGAGCGCCACTCGAATCCGCCTTCGTGGATGCGAGAAAACGCCAGGCAGCTCGATCACAGTCTGGTCGACACACCGATTTCGAGCGACTCCATCAAGCGCAGTCTGTCCAGCCAGGAGTTCGGTTTGCTCTCGACAGATCGCCTGGCCTCAAGTGGCCTCGCGGGGGGTGATGAAGAAAAGACACGTGTGCGCATTCCGATTAACTACAAGCTCGACAGTACCGAGCTGGATACGTTGACCAGTGAAAACATCGCGGAACTCGGCAAGGTATTGGCGAGTGAAACTTTCGATGGCCGCGCATTCACGCTTGTCGGGCACACCGATGTGCGGGGTAGCTGGCAGCACAACATGAATCTTTCCGAACGTCGGGCGGAGGCTGCCCGCGATGAATTGATACAGCAGTTTCCCACCCTGGCAGGCCGGTTGCGCGTGGAGGGTGCGGGCGAGGCGAAGCCCAAATACCGCGGAGAGAGTTTGCCGGAAGCCGATCACCGGCTGAACAGGCGCCTGGAGGTTCTCGTCGATTGAAGGATCGGGCCACAACAGCACAGCCGTCATGACGGAGGATTTGCCTGAAATCCCTGGTTACACCATCGAACACCTCCTCGGTGAGGGTGGTATGGCCCGGGTGTATCTGGCCATTCAGCGCGGGTTCGAGCGTCCCGTGGCGCTCAAGATCATCGCTCCGGAGCTCGCTGCCAACGAAGAGTTCGGCAAGCGGTTTCTGCGTGAGGCGAGAATTGTTGGCATGTTGTCGCACCCGCACATCGTGCCGGTCTACGATGTCGGAGAGCATAAGGGGCTGTTGTATCTGGCGATGGAGATTCTCGCCGACGGTGATCTGCGCAGCCGGATGATCAAGCCGCTGGATGAGGACGTTGCCCTGGAGATTACGCGCCAGCTGGCGAGTGCCCTGGGCTACGCCCACAAGAAGGGTTTTATCCACAGGGACGTCAAGCCGGACAATGTCCTGTTTCGGGACGTGGACACGGCAGTGCTCACGGATTTTGGTATCGCGCGCGCTGCGGAGGATTCCGAGGACGTCACGCAGATCACTCAGGTGCAGTCGGTCATCGGTTCACCCAAATACATGAGCCCTGAGCAATCCCTGGGACATCAGCTGGATGCGCGCACAGACATATATAGTCTTGGGGTGATGCTATTCCAAATGTTGAGCGGCGATGCGCCCTACAGCGGGCGAAACCTGACCGAGATATCCCTGCAGCGTTTCGAGCGCCAGATGCCACGGTTGCCGGATCATCTGCAACGTTTGCAGCCACTGATCGATAGCATGATGGCCTATAACAGGGACCAGCGTTTCGCCAGTTGTGAAGATTTGCTTGTTGCATTGAAAGACCTGCCGAGCGGATCGCCGCCAGTGGTCGCCGGCGGTGCGTTCGACGCCACCGCGGTCATGGCGGCCCCCGAGGTGCCACCGCCGCAGCCACGTGAGCAGGCTGTGGGGCCGGGGCGCCGCGCGGTTGTATTCGGTGCTGCCCTGGTTCTATGCCTGTCCGCTGCAGGTGGTTGGTATGCACTGCGTAATAATGAATCGGTGCAAGTCGCGAAGACGGCCGGCACACCTGTTGTGCTGCAGGAAAAGGGGCTTGCAGAGGCTGCGCTAGAGGGCGAGCCCCCCCAGGACTCCGTTGTGACGGTTCGCGAGTCGGGTGAGGCGACCACTCTCGACAAGGGTGTGGTGGCGGACGCGGTAGCCAATGACGGCGACCGCAGCGAGTCCGCAAGCTCCCTGGCGGCTGCGCCTCAGTCTGACACGGTACCGGCAGCGCCTGTATCGCCCCCCCTGCTACCTGAACCAGACGAGTTCTTTGCTTTCTACGATGCCGTCAATCTTGGCGTACCAGCCGCTGAGAAGGAATTCGTTGCAGCCTATCCGCGCAGTGTCTTTGCTGACATCTTGCGAGTGAAATCGACGGGTGACATGGCCGCTGTGGAGGCGTTGCAACAACAGGCGGCGTCAGGCTCAGCGCGCGCCATGTCAGTGTTAGGTGAATTGTATGATACGGGCTGGGTGGTCGGGAAAGATAAAGATGCGGCGCTGCGTTACGCCGAGCTTGCCGCACGACAAGGCTCGCCACTTGGCTTGTATCAGCATGCGACATTACTGATGGCCGTGGCGCAGACGGATGCGCAGCGGCGTGCGGCACTGCGTATCCTCGAGAAATCCGCCGAGGATGGGTTTTTCCTCGCCCAAACGCTGCTGGCGAACCATTTGTTTGACGGTCGGTTATTGGGTCGTGATGTTGACGAAAGCCTTCGTCTTTTCACCCTGGCGGGCGAGCAGGGAGACCGCAATGCCCTGTTTAACCTGGGCAGAATATACGATGCCGGAATTCACCTGAGCGAGCCGGATACGGCGCGTGCACGAGAGTACTTTCTTGCTGCGGCGCGGCTCGGCCACCCGCAGGCGCGGAACTATCTGCAGGAGCCAATATGATCGACTCTGAGCACTCTCGCCGCAGAAAAAAGTTAGCCCAACGGCTCGGTAAGTGCGACCAGGTTGTACACGCATCCTATACTTCAACGTGACCACGCATAATTTGCAACGGAGCCGTATGCAGAAAATACAGCAATTTCTTCGAGGGTATCGCCCGCCTGGGATCTGTATGGCGTGCTTGCTCGTGCTCACCACTACCGCATCCGTCACTGCGAACGCGGGTGATCTGCAAGAGGCCATGGCGCTGAGTGCAGGTGGAGAGCTGCGCGCGGCGCTGGCTTTACTCGATCAGGACCAGAGGCTGATGTCGCGGCAACTCGACGAAGAGTTGTCTGCAGCTGAGATTGATGCGCGTTTGCTGCGTATTGACCTCCTCCGCAGGCTTGGCTCTCTGGCGCGTGCCGACAATGAGCTCAGGGCATTGCAAGGCTATTTCGCGAACCTGCCCGCCGCAATGCCAGCGCAGTTTTCACAGGCACAGCGGCAACGCGCACTGTTGTACTACCGGGAGGGGGCCACGCAGCAGGCGTCGATTGCGATTGCGCGAGCCCTCGAGTGGGAAGACTCGCTGGCGCCCGCGCAGCTCAGCCAATTGCGCAATGACGAGGCGCTCATTCTGCAGCGTGCAGGCGATCTGCGGGCGGCCATTGACGGTTTTCGAGCTGCGGTGGACCTCGCGCCGGACGATGAATTGCGCGTGATTTACCAGGTCAACAGTGCGCGCGCCATGCTTGACGATGGGCGGGTAGAGGACGCTCTGGTGACGGCGCGACAGAGTGCAGATGCGCTCGACCAGTTGGCAGCCGGTGCGCCCGGTCGCGCGCGCATGGCGTTGGCATCCTTGTACCGCAAGGCGGTAAATGACTTCGATGCCGATGCAGCCTACCGCCTGGCAGCCCTGCAGCAGTTGCAGCAAGCGGGGGACGTGCAGGATGTTCCGCCGCGCTTGCGCTCCATGCTGAACGGTTACACGGCTGAACTCTATGCGGATGACCGACAGTACGGTGCGGCGGTCCACTATGCCCAGCGGGCACTGCAGTACGCGAATCAGGTACAGGTAGATGGGCTCGAGTATCGCTGGGAATGGGTTCTGGCTCGCTCGTTTGGCGAATTGGGCAACACGCGGGATTCGCTGGATGCCTACGCGAGAGCTGTCGCATCGCTGCGCACGCTACGCAGTAACCTGGAGTCACTGGACTCGGATACTTTCACAGACGTTGTGCAGCCTCTCTACTACAGTTATGCCGATGCATTGCTGACCCAAAGCGCGGTCGAGGTTGATGCGGATGCACAGCAGAAGCTACTGCGCGATGCGCGCTTCGCTCTGGAAGAACTGAAGCTTGCTGAAGTACAGGATTACTTTGACGAGCAGTGTGTGGGAGACGAGAGCGTTGTGCTCGACCAACTGGCCGGGGACGCGGCCGTGCTATATCCCGTGTTGCTGGATACCCGCCTGGAATTACTCCTGACGACTGACAGCGGCATTCAGCAGATCACCGTGCCTGTTGACCGATCGCGTTTGATTGCTCGCATACGCGATTTCCGTCTGAATCTTGAGGTCGATAACGGCACGGATGCGTACCTCGCGCATGGTCAGCAGCTCTATGACTGGCTGATAAGGCCGCTGGAGGCAGTGCTGGCAACGCACAGCATCGCAACGCTGGTCGTGGTGCCGGACGGTGCCTTACGGACCATTCCCCTCGCGGCGCTGCACGATGGCGAACAGTTCCTGGTTGAGCAGTATGCCCTGGCAACGACGCCGGGCCTGACACTGCTGGACCCCAAGCCATTTTCCGGGGAATCGTATCGCACATTGGCGGGAGGATTGTCGGAATCGGTCCAGGGGTTTGCCGCTCTACCCAGCGTCGACCGTGAACTGCATACACTGCGCGAGAGACTCTCGGCCAACGTCCTGCAGAACCAGGCCTTTACCTTGCCGAAGGTCCGGTCGGAGCTTGCCAACGGCGAGTACAGCATTGTGCATTTTGCCACGCACGGGCAGTTCGGCAGCAGCTACGATGACTCTTTTTTACTGACGTATGACGACAAGTTCCTGATCGCTGATCTCGGGAACACGATTCAGTCCAGAGCAGCTGCCAGTGGCACGCTCGAGTTGCTGGTCCTGAGTGCCTGTGAGACAGCCGCAGGCGACGATCGTGCGGCACTCGGGTTGGCGGGTGTCGCCCTGAAGGCAGGCGCGAGAAGCGCCCTGGCCACGCTGTGGGAGGTCGACGACAAGGCAACCCTGGAAGTGATCAGCGAATTCTATGCGCAACTCGACTCGGGTGATGTCTCCAAGGCACAGGGCCTGCGCGAGGCACAGATGAAATTGATAAATGACCGTTCCAACCAGCACCCGAGTAAGTGGGCCCCTTTCCTGCTCATAGGGAACTGGCTGTGAACAGCATCGTGTTGGCTGCAGAGGCTCGACAATGAGGAAAATAAACGTGGGCAGGACAAAACGACAATCCCGGTTATTTACAGCGCTGCTCGCCGTTCAGTGCCTGTCGCTATCCGGTGCACACGGGGCGGCTGTTTTCGATGGTACGGTTGGCCCCAATAGTGAAGGCGCCACCCGCGCCGGCAGCTTTGAGATAGGCCAGGGAGACGGCGAGGTCGCCGGCAATAATCTCTTTCAGAGTTTCTCCAGTTTCAGCCTTTCCCCCGGGGAGCAGGCGACCTTCACTCACAGCGCGGCCAACATTCAGCATATTATTGCCAGGGTGACAGGCTTTCAGCCGACAGAAATTCAGGGTGCCATGCAGGTGCGCCGCAACTCCGGGGGAACTCTGTCACCCACGTCAGCCGCGCTGTGGATGCTCAATCCCAATGGAATTTTCATTGGCGATGGGGCCTCCTTCGATCCCCAGAGCACGTTTGTGTTCTCCAGCGCGAATCGGCTCGGCTTTGACAATGGCGACGATTTCTATTCTCACGAAACAACCATAAGTTCGGAATTGTCGATAGCAAACCCGGCTGGGTTTGGCTTCCTTGATCAGCAGGATCTGCCGTCTGGAGTAACGCCGCGAGGCATCGTGCTGGCGCTGAGTGACGTCGATAGCACGAATACGCCGCTACTGCTCTCGAACATGAGTCTGGTGGGCACGAGTGTTGACCCCGACATCGCCGGCGTGACGGTGGTGGGTGATATCACCGCTGCGGTAGACCCAACCAGTCCCCTGGCGCCGGGCGACAGTTCGCAATTCCAGGCCTTCAATCTTGCGCTCGGTGCGCTGGCGCCTGGCGGTGTCCTCGCCATCGATACCTCCGCGGGCTACACCTTGTCCGCAGCAGAAAATGCCGGGCTCGCGGACATCGTTATCGAAAACAGTAACCTGCTTTTCTCGGATAACGCGGTTGTTCCGGTATCCCGCTTTTCCCTGCTCGCGGATCGGTTACTGATTCAGAATTCGTTCATAAGCACCTTTGCACTGCTGCAGCCGACGGACTTTTCCTTGCGCGCGATTTCCAGCATGCAGCTGCGCGGCAGTGTGGTGCAGACGGCAACGGCAACACTCGCTAACGCCGGTACCATCCGTATCGATACGAGCAATTACGAGCAGATTGGCGGGCTGGTGTCCAGCCGCGTGCTGGATCTTGGCGCGGAGACGGGAGATTCCGGCAACATCATCTTTGGCGGTAGTGCATCGCTGCCCATGAAGGATTTCCTGTTGCGACAGGGACGGATTCAAACCAGTAGTATCGGTGCGGGGAATGCAGGCGATATTGTCGTTCTGGGTACAGAAGATGTGTCGTTGCTCGGTACGAGCGGAAGCAGGGCATTTATCGCCAGTCTCGCCGATGGTCTGGGTGACGCGGGAGACCTGCTCCTGTTTGGCAACCGCATCACCGCGGAATTCACTGACATTTTCTCCAGCGGTTCGAACTTTTCGGCGCCGGGCCTGATCAGTCTGCAGTCGGGTGCAGATGGGCTTTATTTGCACAATACCTCCTTGCTCGGCGGATTCAACGTGCAGGGTGTTGGGGCATCCATTGCTCTACTTTCAGCGGGAGATATCGCGCTCACCACGGAAGCGGAACGGGCGGTGATCAGCACCGGTACCGGCGGGGAACAAGACGGCGGTGCGATTCTTGTTGCGGCAACGGGTGACCTTACGCTGCGGGGGCAGTTTGACATCACCAGTAATGTGCTGGGTGAGGAAAGTGAGGGCGGATCAGGCGGAGAAATTTCCCTGCAAGGTCGCAGCGTATTGCTGGAGCAAACGCAGGGTGCCGCGAACGCCAGCAACATTTCCAGTTTTACCGCCACCGCCGGAAGGGGGGCAGACGTCTCGATTGTCGCGGAGGGCACTCTCACCGTCAGCGGAGAGCACGCGATAACCAGCTCCACCGTCGGCACCGGGATGGCGGGTGCCGTGGTGTTGCGAGGGGACGATATCGCTGTTTCTGCTGCCAGCCCCACGACGCTTTCTTCTTCCTCACTGGGCGTGGGAGACGCCGGTCGAGTCGACATGTTGGCTGAAGGCGCTCTATACCTGTCCGGCGTTGAGGTCGGCAGTATTGCCGCGGATCAAGGCGCAGCCGGACTGATAAGAGCGAGCGGCAGCTCGATCGAGATCGAGAACGCTACCTTCAGTACGGCTACGGGAGCGAACGACATCAACAGTTCGCCTGGTCAGATCACCCTCGAAGCCGGCGGAGAACTGGGAGTTCGCGAAAGCTTTTTACAGAGTAGCACTGGTGGCCTCGCGCCGGCGGGACAGGTCCGGATGACGGCAGGTACCGCGCTTACGCTGGATAATGTGTCTGTGCAGTCTGCCAGCACCGGTGACGGTGCCAGTGGCAGCATACTGGTCTCCAGCGCGGGAAGCGTCAGTATTGATGGCGTCGATACCGAGTTGCTGACCAATTCACAAGGCGCCAACGATGCGGGAGACGTGAGTATCGTTGCAGGCGATGTATTACGTTTTGAGGGCGGTGGGTTCGTGCAGACGTCAGCGGTAGGCAGTGGGAATGCCGGCACTATTCTACTCTCTGCGGATGAGGTGCAACTGAACTGGGCGAGGATCGAGGGGACTTCCGAGAATGCGGGTGGCGGTGACATCAACATTTTTGGCCGCGATATCTACCTGGACAGCGATCCGGCCTCGGGAGGTATCGTCTTCATCACAGCGAGCTCAGCGTCCTCCGATGCTGATGGCAATGGTGGTTCGATCACACTGGGAGACCCGGCTGCGCCGGCGGACCTGGTGCTCGTACGCAATAGCGGACTTACTGCAAGCGCAAACGCCGGCAACGGTGGCCTCATTGACATCAATGCTGCCTCTTTTCTGCGCGATGCACGCTCGGTATTCCAGGTCACTTCCACGTTAGGTGAAGAGGGAAGCCTCGAAATCAATTCGCCGGAACAGGACATCAGTGCCGCGGTGACTGAGCTCGACGTAGCGATTCTCGACGCAACCAACCTCATTCAGGATCGCTGTGCGAAGAGTGCGAGCGGCGGTAGCAGTCTGGTGATTACCGGTCACAGTACCGTGCCGGAGACGGATGACGATTATCTGGCCAGCCCGTTTGTGCTCAGCGGCACGGAAGATGGCGGGGCCTCCTTGCACTCGGAGGGTAACCCCAGTGCCGGGATGCAGCTTGTATTGACACAGAGTTGGGGATCGAAATGCGATTAGTCTTTACAACACTGCGTGCGCCGTCCGGGGCGAAAGGCCGACTTCGCGGGACATTTCTGGGGACATTTCTCGTCGCCCTCAGCCTTCCGGTGTTCGCGCAGCCCTCGGGTATAGGATCCGGGCTCGGGCAGAATATTGAGCGGGGTTTCTCCAGTGGAACTGACGGGTTTGATGAGCCCAGCTTTGAGCTGGACGTTGAACCGAATTCGAGCATGCCGACTCCGCAGGTGCTGCCATCGCCGATGCTGCAAGAGGAGGGGCAGCCAGCTGCGGTGTTGTTTTCGCCTCTGGCAGTCACTGACATTGTAGTGCGCGGGAATACCGTGTTTCCGGCACAAGAGATTGATGCAATCGTGGCGCCGTTTGAGAATCGCGATTTGTCCTCCGAGAATGTTCAGGAGTTGCTGCGCCGCCTGTCGCTCTTGTACTTCAATCGCGGTTACGTCAACTCCGGTGTGGTGTTACCTGAGGGTGACCCTGCGCCGGGCATCCTTGTTTTGCGCGCTATCGAAGGCGAGCTTCAGGAGGTTCAGATCCTTGAGAACGACCGGCTATCCCCGGCCTATCTCGAATCGAGGTTACGCCAGCATGTCGCAAGTCCGCTGAATCTGGACGATCTTCAGAACAGTCTCCGCATGCTTGAGCTTAACCCGCTGATACGCCAGGTGAACGGGGTGTTGGTGCCAGGGCTGACGCAGGGCACGGCAGACCTGCGGTTACGTATCAGCGAGGAGAATCCATTGCGTTTGGGCATGTCGCTGGATAATTATCGCTCTCCCAGCGTTGGTGCTGAACGTGTACTGGTAACGCTTGAGCATTTAAATCTGACCCGGCGCGCAGACCGGCTGGCACTGGCTGTCAGCGCCAGCGAGGGTTTACAGGATGCCTACATATCGTATCAGCTGCCCGTTAGCAGCAGGGAAACCCGTCTTAAGGTCGAGTATCAGCGTGGCAATTCAGAAGTGGTAGAGGCGCCCTTTGACGAGCTGGACATTGAGAGCGACACCGAGTCGTGGGCAGTCTCCGTCAGTCACCCACTGGTCAATAGCGTGGATCGCTATGTGACGCTCACGGCTGGCCTCGGTCATAGTGCCACGGATACGTCGCTGTTAGGTCGGCCCTTCTCGTTTTCTTTGGGAGCTCGGAATGGACAGATAGCCGCCACGAATGCAAGCATTGGTGGCGAGTGGATAGAGCGCGGCGATTACCAGGTGCTGGCCCTGCGGGCAACGCTGCGCTACGGTCTCGACCTGTTTGGTGCCACCATGATTCCCGACGGTGCACCGCAAGTACAATTCGATACCGGTGCGGAAATTCCGGAAAGCGATTTCACGGCATTGCTCACGCAGATCCAGTATGCGCGACGGCTTCCCTTCCGCAACAGCCAGATTGTATTCAGTGGTGTCTGGCAGGAAGCATTTGACCCCTTGCTGTCTGTCGAGAAGCTTGCCATCGGCGGTGTGTACTCGGTGCGCGGTTTCCGCGAAAATCAGCTGGTGCGCGATAATGGTATCTCTGCTTCACTGGAGTGGCGCGTTCCCATTTTCGTCAATGATTCCGGTTACAGCCGTTGGAATCTTACCGCTGTGCCATTCGTCGATTATGGTCGCAGCTGGGATGAAGATGACAATTTGTCTACCAGTAAAGCCGCGGAGCTCAGTAGTGTGGGCCTGGGGTTGCGCTGGCAGCCGAAAGAATACATCAATGCGAGCGTGTACTACGGTGAACGTATTGACGACGATGACGTTACCACGCCTGGAAGCAACGACCTGCAAGATGATGGTTTTCATCTCGCTGTGGTTTTCCACTGGCCGTTCGACTAACCAGGTGATGTGTGCATGACAGTGGCGCGTGGCGTGTTAGTCGTGCGCGATCAGGGCCAGTAGCGACGTTAGTGCGGTGGTTCGGTCCAGCGCGTAAAGCATCCCGGCCAACAGGATCAAGCTGATTGTGGTGCCAGTGAGTATGCGCCCCACACTGATCTTTTTCCCCGCCTGAGGCGACTGCACAGCCGCCGCGGGGAGCGCCAGTGTCTGGCTATGGTGCGCCGCTTTGTAGTTGATCTGAGTATCACCCGCTGCACCGCTCTCCGCCAGGTGCCAGCGGTTGTCTGCCCCGTAGCGCATGAACGCCAGTGTCGATTCGGTTTCGGCAGGTGGAGTCAGTTTCGGCACGCGTATGACGATGCAGCTCGCGTTGTCCTGTCCTCCTCCACCAACGGCGGCCTCGACCAGCGATCTGGCACAGACTTCTGCACTTTCTCCCGAAGCGAGAGTTTCAATTACCCGTCTCTCGGAGAGTTCGCCGCTGACCCCGTCGCTGCACAGCATCACCACACACGGCGTCTTCAATGAGCCTTCCTTGTAGGCAGTAACGGGAGTGCCACTGCGGCTCCCCAGTGCCTGGCTGATAACGTTCTTCTGCGGGTGATGCTCTATCTCGGCAAAATCCAGCTGGGCCGTGTCTACCAGTGACTGCACCAGAGAGTGGTCCTTGCTCAGGAGCTGGAGTTCGCCGTCCCAGACATAGGCGCGACTGTCGCCTACCCAGGCGAGTTGCAGTTGTGCGTTCTTCAGGGTTACCGCGACAGCGGTAGAGGCCGAACCGGGAACTCCCTCGCCGCGTGCAGCGGCGCTGAGAACTTCTGCATGAGCCTGGTCCATTGCCGCATTCAACGACAGCCCCGCGCGCAAGCCTGCTTCCAGGGTAGCGCAAACGATACGACTGGCGACTTCACCTCCCTGTATGCCACCTACGCCATCCGCCACCGCATACAGCCCGAGTTCGTCACATACAAGCAAAGCGTCTTCGTTGTGGCGTCGGGCTCCTACGTGGCTGTACCCAGCTGTGTCTAATGCCGTCACCAATCCTTTCTCCCGATCTTCCTGAGCCATGACTGCTTGATCTCGCGCCTACTGGACTTCCTCATACTCGATCCATTCCTGCTGGTTCATGCCCGGATCCAGGCGGGGATCGTAGTTGGGGTTGTCGCTACCCAGGTAGCGCTCATCCTGATTCACCCAGTACTGATTGCTGCCACTTTGAACATTGTAGCGGTTGCCGGTTTCCGGATTGGCAATGACGGTACGGTCGCCAATGGCGTTGATGGTGCGCTGATGCCCCGCACTGTTCATCTGGTCGCGGTTCATATAGCCCTGGTGATTGATGTCTGAGATTTCGCTATAGATTCTCCCGGTTTCAGCGGCTGCGTTGCCTGCGGCGCGCAGTGAATTCATACGTGCAACATGCTGCCTGCTGCTGGCTTGTGACCGTGCTCTGTCCTGCTGATTTCTGAGTGCGAGCCACTGCGGGTTGGTCTGAGCGTTGATGAGGCCGTTGATCAGGGCATCGCGCGCTGCGGGGAAATGCTCGTGCGGTGCCTCCAGATACTGCGACATCAGAATCCAGTACGATGAAGGCTGGCTATAGGCTATGTTGATGTTGACGATCGAGACGTATGACATACCCTGGTTATCAGTCCACTCCAGTGCATACGATTTGGCGTCAAGTTGCTGCGGCATGGCGCTGTAGTACTGCGAACTATCCTGGAGTGATTTTCGCGCCAGTTGCGGGAGTTCATAGGTGCGGGTCAGCTTCCTCCCGGTCTGCTCCGCGATCGGCATGAAAAACCGCTGCGTGATTGCTTCTATGGGCATGGGCGGCTGATTGGTTGTGCCCTGCATCTGAAACATCTGTGCCATGTCCGGATTGTTGGTGAATTGGAAGGTGGCACCGCCGGCAGCGCTGACGCGTATCTTGTTCGGGCCCTCGTAGGTAAATTCCTTGTTGTCAGTGAGTTGAGTCCAGTCCGCCGGCAGGGGAATACGGCTACTGGCCATCCCGGTTCTGGCATCCATCGTCACAAAATACTTGATTGGTGCCGGTTCTCCTGTACGGCTGTGGTTTGTCGCTGGGTGCTCCTGTAGCCCGTTGTTGGCTGCTGCAGTGGTAGGCGCATTGGGGCGGGAGTTGATCGCTTGACCGGCAGCCCTGCCGTCAACCTGGATCGAAAAACTGTCGAATCGATAACTACCCAGATGGCTGGCAACAACACCGACCGCACCGCGGCCGAGGCTGTCATTGCCAAGGCTGGCTTTTTCAGTACCGTTCACCAGCAGTGCGATTTCGTTTCCCCGCTCGCGAATGGTAAGGGTGATCCTGTCTGTTACCGATGTACCCAGAGAGAACGCCGTTTTTTCATGAAACCCGGTACTGTCCATGGCATGCAGGCTTGCCATGCCGTTCCCGCCTACGGTGAAGAGAAAGTAGGACTTGGGGTTTTCCTGAAATCCATAGAGAAGCCCGGCCTGCGAGCCGGGTTCGGACTGCAGCAGCGTCACATCCACGGAAACCTCCCGACGCCCTTCCTCGGCGGCGCGGGCGTTGACGTAGTAGTAGCGTATCGCGCCTGGCTCGGTCGCATTGGTCATCGTGACGCCGCCGTCAGAATTTTTTACACGCCAGCCACCGTCATCCGATTCCTGGATAACCGCGCTCAAGGGTCCCATGCCGGCAGTGGCGGGTTCGTCCGAGCACGCCAGAACAAGGGCTGTGCAGGCGGCCAGAAGGCAAAAATTCAAACGTTTCATAGTGACTATCCTGAAAATGAAGCGGGTACGATGAAAACCTATTGCAGAAAAGATGCCAGCTCCATTGTTGTGCCATTGAAAAAATATAAGCCACTGTTTTTCTGATAGAAATAACCAATACGGATGCGTGTGCCCGGCGGCAGTGTCACGTGGCGCCCGACGAAAAGGTGTGACGCATGGAAACGAAATTGGGCGCTTGTCGTGATTGCAACAACATTTAGCGTGGCGCTTCCCTGCGCGGGCTTGAACAGGCAGTGCATGGGAGACACGGCGCCAGCAGTCGGCAAGCGTGCTGGCCGATGTGTCGAACCTGATACGAAGAGTGCCAGTGTCCGCTACGCGGCAGTATCAACAATCTGTGCCGTTTTCCAGACGGGATGTATAATGAATTGAGTGTTGATAAATTTGTTTGTCACGCCCATACAAATAAATAAGAAACGTTCGAATTATAAAAACAATAAGTAGGCAGGCGGCCTTCCGTGTCGGTACAGGAATAGCGAGTCTGCGCCAAGGAGGTGGTGCCTGTGCCCAGCCACGCCGCATTTTGCGCTTTTTTTCACTCGAACAGCCGCGCCAGGTGTTTTTTCTTCCAGCAGTTTTCATATTGGCCCGTGTCTTGCTTTCTATTTGTCAGAGAGAGTGCGTCTGGAAGCCATCAGCGCGGCTCGTTGGCGGCGCAGCTTGCGCCGGATTTGCCAGGTATTGGCAGCGTGCAGGCAGGGGAAAATACTATGCAGCAACTGAGCTTCTATAAGCAGCGCCGCAGGTGCGCCCATGCGGTGATGACTTGCCTTCTTGCAGTCGGCCTGATGGCCTGTGCTGCGGGTGGTGGAAGCGGTGACCTGAAGCTGCCGGACATTGAAACCCCCGCCCGCTGGTCCACACCAGCCGGCGTCAGGACATCGGCACGGGAAACTATTCAACCGCAGTGGTGGCACGGTTTCTCTGACGCATACCTTGATGGTCTGGTTGCCGAGAGTATCGATGGCAACTTGGATTTGCGTATTGCGGTGGCCCGTATAGGTGAAGCGGGTGCGGCGCTGGGGCAGGTCGAGGCAGGGCGTCTTCCGACGGTCTCCGCAGGCGTAGGCGCTACCGTACAAGGCGCACGCAACCCGATGACCGGCGACATGGAGACCTCCAACAGCTACAGCACCAACGCGGAACTCGGTTGGGAAATTGATATATGGGGCAAGCTGGAAAAAGGGGTCAGTGCGCGCAAAGCCGCTTATCAGGCGGGAGAGGCGGACTGGCGAGCCACCTACCTCACAACGGTCTCCCGCGTCGCCACCACCTATTTCCTGATCCGTAGCCTCGACGAACAGATTGACCTGCAACAAAGGTCGCTTGCGGCGGCTCAACGCATCTACACAATCTACGAAAATCAGCACCGGGAAGGCATTGGCGCGAATACACCGGTACTGCGTCAAAAAGCGGAGTTGAATACCCTGAAGCGGCGCCTTCTTGACCTCGAGCGTGAGCGTGAAATCGCCGAGAACGCCATCGCGACTTTACTCGGAAAACCGGCGGGTAGTATCGATGTGCCGGTCGCACCATTGCGCGAGACTGTAAAATTAATGGACATTCCGGGGGGGCTACCCTCAGACCTGCTGACCCGCCGACCGGATATCGTGGCCGCTCAGTATCGGGTGCTGGAAGCGTATGAGCTGGTTGGCGAAGCCGAATTGGCACGGCTCCCCTCCATAAGCCTCACGGCCAACAGCGGAGGTGGCGGCAATCTCGCGAGTACCTCGCTTTCCGCTCTCGTAAAATCCTTCACGTTCGGCATTGGGCCCTCGATAAATATCCCGATATTCGATCCCAAATTGAAAGCTCGGGTGAAGTCGCGGGAAGCCTCCGCCAAAGTGAGTGAGGAGCAGTACAGGAAAACCGTAATCCTGGCGTTCCAGGAAGTCGAGAATGCGCTGGTGAATCTGGGTAGCCGGCAGTTGCAAAAACGCGAGCTTGAAGAGGAAGTTGAGCATCTGCGTGTTGTCGCGCGGCAGACACGGGCGCAATTGGAAGTCGGTATCGTAACCCAGTTGGAAGTGCTGGAGTCAGAGCGGCGTTTGTTGAACTCAAACCAGTCATTACTGCAAAACCATCAACAGATCCTGAGTGACACGGTCGATCTGTACAAAGCCATGGGCGGGGGCTGGAGCGAAGACATGCTGGAGCTGGGGGAATCGTGATCAATTGCAACAATCAGGGGCAGTTTTTATGAAGGCGTGGTTGAAACCGTTATTTGGTGATGGCTACGCCGATGTTGAATTGCGCGGCCTCTTGCTGCCGGTTGGCCGGGGAGATGCCGCGTTCCACAGCTACCCGGATGAGTTTCGGCTGCAGCTTGCGGAGCGCCATGCACGGCTGTTTCTGGACGGCGACATTCTGTACGTCGTCGATTTGGACAGTGGTTCGGGCACCCAGCTGAATGGTGAGTCGGTTGGGGGCGATCCCGTGGCCGTCGCGGCGGGCGATGTGTTGTGTTTTGGCAAGGATGTCTGCTTTGAGGCGGGGCTTGCCGAGGCTGACGAGCCAGAAGGAGAGTCGGAAGGGCCTATTGCTGCAGACGACGACGATGAGGGTGAGCGCACGCAGATACTGACGCCGTCGACGCGTCCCCGGTTGCTGTTGTTGCCGCTGCGTTCCGGAAAAGGACTCAACCCGATTGCGGTATCGGTGTTTCCGTTTCTGGTGTCCAAGTCCACTGGGCACTTTGCCGTGTATGTACAGCAGTTCGCTGCGGAGTCTAATTTTGTTTCCCGCCGCCACGCACACATCTATGCCAGGGGTGCCGATCTCTACATCGAGGATCTGGGTAGCACCAACGGCACGCTGCTAAACGACAGACGGCTGGACGGCGCGGCAGAGCAACTCAATACTGACGACATCCTGCAGTTTGGACACGAGCTGTTTACTTTCAAGGTTGTACTGGAAGCCGTTCCTGTGGAGGACGGCAATACGGCGGCTACTCGACGCACCGTGCCCGAAGGCACTATTTTGGTATCGAAAGCGGCATCCTTTCTCGATGTGTACTGCGACAAACCGGAAACCGAGCAAGCTGTGCAGGATGACCAGCCGCCAGCCAGGGAGCAAAGCCCTCTTGAACAACTGAAGGCGGCGGTCAGCGCGCTGCGCGACCGCTCGATCGCGGTCTGGGAGCAGCTCCCCCTGAGCAGAGAGCTACGCCTGGCTGTGGTGGCCTTGGGTGTGGTGGTGTTGCTGGGTGGGTTTGCCGCCTGGTTGTTCGCGGACGATCGCGTGGCAACCGCTGCCGAATTGCTCGCAGAACAGCAATATGAGCCAGCATTGCTGCTCGTGGAGGGCTACCTCGCGGAGCACCCGGACGACGAGGCAGCGCAGTTGTTGGCGGATGACGCATTGCAAGGCTATGTTGTCCCTGCCTGGTCGCAGTTCATGCTCAGCGGTGACTATCAGGCAGCTGAAGATTTGCTGCGTGTGGCGCAAAGCCAGGCGCCCAGTCAGCGTGATGACGGTGTGCTGCCGCTGCTGCACTGGCTCGTCGCACTACAGCGCTACACAACTGAGCGGGATGCCGCGGCGTCAATCAGGCTGAGTGAGGTAGACCACCCGATGGGTGTGCTGCTGCAGCGCTGGGAGGCGAACAGCGATGACAACTTGCGGTCGCTTGAGGACCTCGCCAGGGCGCACCCCATCTTCGAGCCCATTCGCACTGACGCTCTGAGCCAGCTGCGGGCATTGAAGAGCGATGCGTCGGTGTTGCTCGATGCCATGACCACACTTCGCCAGCAGGTGCTGCAGCCACTCGACCCGAAAACGGGTGCTGCGGCGTTGGCGGCTCTGGAAACATTTGAGCGCGACTACCCGAGAGTCAGTGGAGCCGAGGCCTGGCGCGCTGATGTCCGCGTCTATCTGGCGCTCAAAGCGGCGCATGCCGAAGGTGAGTTGGCGGATTACATGCGTGAACGGCAGGCGGCCAGCTTCAACACTGATTACTTCGCTGGGCTTGTCACAGCGGAGCTTCCGGAACTGGATGAGTTGCAAGCGGTGGCCGGTGATTACGCGTTGGCAGATCGACAGTGGCAGGCGGGAGAGCTGGCACCCTCGTTGGCACTTCTGGAAAAGCTTGCGCAGGGACCGTGGGGGAAAGAGGCGCGCAGTCTGCTCGCCCAGCGGCAACAGCTGCGGAATGACTTTCTGCGGCTGCCGGATCTGTACCAGACAGAGGACTATCAAACAGCATTGCTGGATTTTTATACGCGGATAGACCCCCAACGTGACAAATTCATGTTCGACGCGCTGCGATCAGACTTCAGCAACGAACAGGAGTTCGCTGAGCGGCGAGTGAGCGAGTTGCGTGCAGCGGCTGAGGAGATATGGCAAGCCTATCAGGCCCAGGGTGGTATCAGTGGCGCTTTGCGACTTGAATCCCAGATTTCCGAGCGCTATCGCGAACAGGCAGGCCGACTCCGCGAGGCGTACTCGAAGTTGCAAGAGGCGGCGCAGATTCTCGGTCTTCTGGGGGCGGTTCCGTCCGATGCGGTAAGCGCGCTGAACACATCGGTTGTCTCTGAGGCCACGCGCCAGCGCGCGGCCATTGAGGACTTGAGCGCGGTGCTCGGTTCGGCAGCTGTTGACAACAAATCTGCTCTCCTGCCCGCTACATCCGAGGAGTCACAGTGATTACGAAACCGCAACGATCTCTTCGGCTGGCAGACGCTCTGCGCGACCACAGTCTGGAGGGCATCGCGATTCTTGTCTCCGAACCTGCTCGCCTCATAAAAGTCACCAATATTCTGATCGCCGGTGTGCTGCTGGTGGCGTTCATCTGGGCGTTTTTCGCGAAAGCGGACGTTGTAGTGACAGCTCAGGGGGTCCTGGTACCGAAAGCGGATATTCGACGTGTGTATGCCCCCATTGATGGCGAACTGGTCGATGTGTATGTGTCGCCCGGTGTTCCTGTTCAGGAAGGCGACATTATCGCGCGAATCAATGCGCGCAGTGCGATCGATTCGGCATCGAAAGCACTGGAGTCCAAGCTTCGCCTGGATCAGGCTCAACTGGAATATGAGCGCCTACCCGCCAAGCTTGCGTTACAGCAGCGCAAGGCGGAGGCGATGAAAGCCAAGCTGGATTTCCTGCAGCAGGAGACTGATAAGAAACTGGAGGAAGGCCTGTTCAAGCTGGCGGGAGCCCAGCGTGCCAAGCTCGACGAAGCGCGCGCTGCGCTGGAGCAGGCGCGGCGCACCGAAGCGGCCGCGGAGGAAGAGAAAGCGCAGTATGAGCGGCTTGCGAGCATGGAGGGCGGTGGCGGAGTGTCGCAAATGCAGGTACAACAGAAGTTCAATGCCTACCTCGATGCCCAGGCCAAGACCGGTGCAGCACAGGCGCGCCTGTCGTCTCTTGAGTATGAACTCAACCGAGCTATCTCCGAAGCCGACAGCAACGTGGCAAACGCATCGCAGGAACTTGCGGAACAGCGCGTGCAATACGAAACGCTGCTGCGCGATATGGAGCAGGAGCAGGCGAAAGTCGAATTCCAGCTGCGCAGCGCACGTATCGCTGCAGATGCCGCTGAGCGGGTCAGCTTCAAGAACTTCGATGAAAACAACTTTCTGAAAATACATGCGCCGATCAGCGGCGTTGTTACCGAGGTGCCACTTACCCAGCGCGGCGACAAGGTCCAGTCTTCGCAGCCGCTGGTGAATATTGCGCCCTCCGACACCCAGCGCATATTGCAGATCCAGATCCCTGAGAACGAGCGTGGGTTTCTGCAGGTAGGCCAAAGCGTGAAAGTCAAATTCAACGCTTTCCCCTACCAGACCTATGGCTCGGTAGAGGGCAGGCTGGATTACATATCGCCGGCTGTGGTGCAGGGGAAGGAGGGTGCGCCACCCACATACGAGGGCAAGGTTCAACTTGAGCGTGAAACCATTGAAACCACAAATGGTGATGTGTTGCTGCGCTATGGGATGGGAGGAGCCGCAGAAATTGTCGTGCGCAAGCGTCGCGTGATTGATCTGGCGCTGGAGCCTTTCAGGAGCGTCAGGTGACAGGGCGCACTGTTGCGCTACGAATCGGAGAGTAATAACGGGCAGTTCAGGCAAACCAAGCGGTAATTATCTTGAAGAGGTGAAGACAATGGATATCGTTCGTATAGATGGAAAAACGCTGACAAGTGATGATCTGGTGGGCTGGCTGAAGCTCTCTGGTCGCTTTTCGCATGTTGTGCAGGACATCATCAAGGAAAAACTCGCGGCCACTGCCGCACGCAAACATGGCCTCACGGCCAGCCCTGATGAACTGCAGAACAGGGCAGACCAGCATCGGCGTGCGCTCGGACTGCATCGAGCCAAAGAAGCCAATGAGTTTCTCGATGATGCATCGCTCTCGCTTGAGCAATATGAAGCGTTCCTTGAAGATGCCCTGCTGGCGGAAAAAATGCGCGCTGATATCTGCAGTGAGGCGGCTATCGAAGAGTATTTCTCCCTGCATGCGCCGCAGTTTGATGCTGTGGAGCTGAGCCACCTGGTAGTGACGGGAGAAGGCAAAGCCCGGGAGATTGTTTCGCTTCTGGGGGAGGACCCAGACAGTTTCGACGAGATTGCCGCGGAACATTCGACCGCTGAGTCCGCCTCGGATGGCGGGCGGGTTGGCAAAGTCATGCGTGGCGCGCTGAACCCGACGCTAGAGGCGAAACTGTTCAATGCGTCGGTCGGCGAAGTTCTTGGCCCCTTCGATGCCGATTCGGAAAACACATTCGAGATTTTCTCGGTGACTGCCAAGTACGACGCTGTGCTGGACGATACGACGCGCGATGCCGTCAGCAACCTGCTTTATAACGAATGGCTGGAAACTGCAGCCCGCGACTTCAAGGTAGAAGTGTAGGTGAGAGCCTGCGAACGGTCTGCGGAGGGCCAGGGTGACTGAAGAAACGAGTATACCGGAGGCCGATGTAGCCTCTTTGGCGGAGCTGCTGGCGCAGATCGATTTCCTGTCTGCGCTAAGCGCTGAGCAGCGCCTGACCCTGGCGCAGTCTTCGAGTGTTACGCACTACGAGCTTGGCGATGGTGTTGTATCGGAGGGAGATCAAACGCAGGGTCTGCTCGTCGTCGTGCAGGGGCGGGTTCGCCTTTTTCAGGAATCTGGCGGCAAGGAAGCCAGTATCGGTGTGCGTAAATCCGGTGATGTTCTCGGCGAACTGGGTGCTCTGCGCAACGTTCGCTACGAGTTTTCCTGTCGCGCGTCGTCTGCCACGGAAATCGCGCTGATTCCCGCCGCCGCGTTCGCCGCGGTGTTCAGGGAAAATTCCGAGGCGGAGGATTTCATGAGTAGCCATGCCGCGATTCGAGCGGCGGGTGGTGTGGTCAGCCAGTTTTTCGAGCTGGGCAGTGCGGTCGATACCGAGGAGCTGAAGCGACTGGTAGCCAGCGTCGGGATCAAAAGCGTCGCTGCGGGCACCGAAGTGATGACGCAGGATACGAGCAATGACAGGCGGCTCTATGTTATTCGGCAGGGGCGGGTTCGCCTCGTAAGGCAAGAGAAAGACGTCGAATATCCGCTGGCGACCCTGGTTCAAGGTGAGATATTCGGTGAGAAGGCCTGCTTGCTACGCCAGGCACAACTGGCTTCCGCCAGGGCCGAAACAGACCTGATTCTGCTTATCATCCCGGAAGACACTGTACGCGCGATACTCGAGCACAACCCCAGGCTGCGCCCGGCCATCGAGGACCGCATCCAGTTTCTTGACCGGGAGTTGGCGCGTCAAAAACAACTCCGCGAGAAGCGTGGCTCCCAGTTCAGTCTGGATGTCGAGTCCAGGTCTGGCTTTGGCCAGCGGGTACTGGAACGCTTTCCGCTCGTTCAGCAGGCGGAGGAAATGGACTGTGGTGCGGCTTGTCTCGCCATGGTCTGCAAATATTTTGGTATACCCATGGGGCTGGGGAAACTGCGCGACCTGGTGAACGTATCCCGGGAAGGCGCTTCATTGGACAGCGTCGCCAAGGCCGCAGAGGCACTGGGTTTCAGTACCCGTGGTGTGCAGTCCACATTGGGCGCCATGAAGAGCTTCGATTTCCCGTTGATCGCGCACTGGGAGGGGTACCACTTTGTTGTGGTCTACGGCATATCGAGCCAGCACGTCTGGATAGCTGACCCGGGCCCCGGATTTCGCAAGCTGACCATTGAGGAATTCGAGAAGGGCTGGACGGGAACCTGTCTGCTCTTCAAGCCCGCGAATATCGAGTCGCACGCAGCTCGCCAGGAGTCACCCTGGAAGCGGTTTGTGGGTTACCTCGCCCCACATCGCTCAACGGTCACACACCTTTTCCTTGCTGCGTTGGTCATTCAGTTACTGGGCCTGGCGCCACCCGTCATCACGCAGAACATCCTTGATAAAGTGATCGTGCACGAGAACGCACAGCTTTTGTTGATGTTAACGGTGGGTTTGGTGCTGAGTCAGTTGTTCGCGCAGTTGACCACCATTATGCGCGGATATCTCGCGGCCTTCATGACGCGAAGTATGGACTTCGCCATGATGTCCGGCTTTTTCCAGCACGCGATGGCTTTGCCGGTGGCATTTTTCGCCAATCGCCGTACCGGTGATGTGATTGCGCGATTCCAGGAAAACCAGACCATTCGGGATTTTCTTACCGGGCAAACGGTAGGCACTGTGCTGAACGTCATGATGGTATTCGTGTATCTGACGGTCATGTTTATGTACAACGTCAAACTGACGTTGATAATGTTGGCGCTGGTCATCCCCATATTTGTGTTGACGGTCCTCGTCACGCCGCGCATGAAAGAATATAGCCGAAAGATCTTCGAGACTTCCACCGAAGCGGAAGGTCTTCTGATGGAGACGGTGAGCGCCGCTGAGTCGGTCAAGGCGATGGGCATCGAGCGTCAGGTACGTCTCAGCTGGGAGCGGAAGTACGCCAATGCATTGAATGTCCAATATGACGCTCAGGGTTTTCAATTATTCGTGGCGTTCGGCAGCCAGTTGCTGAATATCGCGGCTACGGTAGCCATCCTCTACATCGGTGCCAATATGGTGATCGCGCAAGAGCTGAGTGTCGGGCAGCTGATTGCTTTCAACATGTTGGCAAGCTCAGTGATGACGCCTTTACTGCAGCTGGTCAGCCTGTGGGATGAGCTGCACGCTGCAGGTATAGCGATGGAGCGCCTGGGAGATGTCCTTGACCTCGAACCGGAGCAAAAGCCGGCAGAGATGAGCTCGCGTATTGTGCTGCCGCAGTTACAGGGTGATGTAAGTTTCAAGAATGTCTATTTCCGTTACGGCGACAAGGATACGAGCTACGTACTGGAAGATATCAACCTGGAGATAAAACAGGGTGAACTGGTGGCACTGGTGGGCAGGAGTGGCTCCGGTAAATCCACGCTTGCCAAGCTATTGGTGGGTTTTTACCCGCCGACGGAGGGCAAAATCCTGGTCGATGGTTACGACCTCAATCTCATCGAGACCCAGCGTTACCGCGCGCAGCTCGGTTACGTCATGCAAAGCAACTTGTTGTTTCAGGGCACGATCGCAGAAAACATCGCCATGGGCGATGAGGATCCTGACAAGCGACGCATCGTGGACGCCGCGGAACTGGCAGACGCGCACGGTTTTATCAGTAATCTGCCGCGAGGATATGAGCAGGAAGTCGGGGAGCGCGGTACAGGCTTGTCGGGCGGCCAGGTTCAGCGGTTGTGTATTGCCCGGGCGCTGTACCGCGACCCGCGTATCCTGATTCTTGATGAGGCCACATCGTCCCTCGATACGGAGTCCGAGAGCAACATCCTGAGTAATATGGATGGCATATTGCAGGGGCGTACTGCACTGGTAATCGCGCACCGCCTGAGCACGATCATGCGCGCGGATAAAATTCTGGTCCTCTATAACGGCGCAATCGCGGAAAGCGGCACTCATGAAGAGTTACTCGCTGCGAAAGGTATGTATTTTCAACTGGTGCAGAAGCAGATCGCCGCATGAAACAATTCAGTTTTAAATCGCAGACCCCGGGTAGTCATGGCGGCTTGATCGAAAAAGTCGAGATTATCCGTTCACGCCTGCGCTTGGCCAGTTATCTGGATAAGCAGGAAATCGACGCGTTGCTGGAGGAGTTTAATGCGCTGCGCGCCGATATTCTCCTGGCGTCACGGACCGAGCGCCTGGAACGGGCGACGACACAGACAACTGTCGAAACAACGGGAGGGGCGAGCAAGCGCTCCCGTTATGACGAGCTGGGCTTTGAGGGTGTGCTGGGGGAGAGCCCGGGCTTACTGGAAGCACTGGAGATTGTACGCAAGGCGGCACCGACGATGCTCCCTATACTCATTGACGGTGAGAGTGGTACCGGCAAGGAGCTGTTTGCCAAGGTTATTCACGCCAATAGCACCAGGGCAGACAAGCCCTTTGTTTCCATCAACTGTGGCGCCATACCGGAGAACCTTATTGAATCAGAATTGTTCGGGCACAAGAAAGGCGCGTTTACCGGTGCCACGAGTGACCGTAAAGGTCGTTTTGAAGCGGCCAATGGTGGCACGATATTTCTTGATGAAGTGGGCGAGCTACCCATGCAGGGGCAGGTCAAGCTGTTGCGCGTACTCCAGGCCAGCGAGATTCAGCGTGTCGGCTCGGATGAGGTGACCGCTGTCGACACCCGCGTGGTTGCGGCGACCAATCGCAACCTGGCGCAGATGTCGGAAGAAGGTGCATTTAGAGAGGACCTTTTCTATCGCCTGGGGGTGATTCACGCGAGCCTGCCGCCACTGCGCGAGCGGCGCGATGAAATCCCGCTCCTCTGTGATTATTTCTTTACCGAGGCATCCGAACAATTGGAGCGCCCTCCCGTCAAGCTATCGGAAAACCTGCACCAGTTCCTGCTCGGTTATGCTTACCCGGGGAATGTGCGGGAGCTGCGAAACCTGGTGTATCGTCTGTCCTGCCTGGCTGATGAAGTGGCTGATATCGTGCATTTGCCGAAAAATATCCGCACCGCGAACACTGCGCCCGTGTCGCAGCCGGAAAGCTATACCGGCTCCCTGGCTGATGTGAAGCGCCTTGCCAGCGATGCCGCTGAAAAGCGGTTTCTGGAGAACGGCCTTCGGGATACCAAAGGCCGTGTTGTTGACCTGGCCAAGCGGCTGGATTTGAACCGCTCTCACCTGCAAACGCTGTTAAAAAAGCACGGCATCCAGTCCAAGGCCTTCAAGCAGAATAAAGGAAGCAATTAGGGCCTGCGGGTCAGGATGACAGCTTCTGATGCCGCTGTAGCGCCGGGTAGCGTGGCTGATCGATGCTCAGTTGCCCGGCGACGGTCAACCGCAAATGTTCCGCTAGCCCGGCGGTGTCCAGCTCAAGTCCTCCTTGCAAACCCCGGCTGAGCTGCCAGCGCAATTCATCCAGCGAGCCCTCAGGAAAAAATGCTTTGAGCCGAGTGTGTTCAGCGGCGGCGAGGGCTGGACCGTACAGCAATTCCCGCTGCGCAATGCCGAGGGAATTGGCAGCGACCTTTGCCAGGAAGCCGAAGCGCTCATCGCCGCCACCTGCAACCTCGTCTGTCAGAAACGTTCGCACGCCTTCCAGGAGTTCGGCGGGCATGGGCAGCTGCGTGCCCTGATCCAGCTTGACCTCGCCGGGCAGTGCAATGTCGCCGGGGATAAGGAGGTTCACGCAGTCCATCTGGGCTTCCGATGAACGCCGGCCAATCACCGGCCGCTCCAGGCTGGGTGTGTCGCCGGTGCGCCAGGTATGGGCCATATTGAGCGTTGTGATGGACCACCAGAACGAGCCGAAGACCTGCCAGAAGTGCAGGTCCTCCTCACTGACCGTGATCCCGGACGTTTCCTCGTAGCCCGCCAGAAGGTCCTCGATGGTACCGAAGCCACCAACCGGCAGGTGATCCTTGCCAAAGCGCCAGGAGTTGACACACAGCCATCCCAAGTCACGGACCGGGTCGCCAATCTGGGTGAGCTCCCAGTCCAGCACCGCGACGATGCCGGACTCATCAATCATCAGGTTGCCGTTGCGGAAATCACCGTGGACCAGTGTCCGTCGCGTGTTCTGTGGCAGGTTTTCCAGTAGCCAGCGCGCGGCGAAATCGATCATGGGTACCGGGATATCCAGTACCCGGTAGGCATCCCAGGTCTCCTGCACCAGTGCCTCGGGGGTAACGGTGGGTAGGTTCGCGGCGGTCGTTTCATCGATCTCGATGGCATGCAAACGCGCCAGCACGTCGCCGCACTGCCTGGCCAGTTGTGGCCGAATACCGGCCAGCGCTTCGGAGCGCACGATGCGTTGGCCCAGTGTTTCGCCGTCGAGCCACTGCATCAGGAAGCCCGAACCCAACTCGTCACTGTCCTCAAGCAGGTAGACAACACCGGGCACGGGAATACCCGCCTTTTCTGCCAGCTGCAGCAATTTTGCCTCGGTTGCGAGGCCGACCTGGCCTGGAATGGGGGCGCCATTCTCGCTCGTCGGGCTGCGGCGGAACGCGTAGCGATTCTCACCCTGGTCAGTCTTGACCCGCAGGCGGTAGGTCTCCTGGCTGGCGCCGGCCGTCAATTGCTGACACTCTTCAATGCTCTGAAAACCGTCCAGTTCACGTTCCAGAACCGTGTTCATTGCGTTTAGGAAGCGGGAATCCACTGACATCAGCTCACACCTTTTGGTTTGTCTTGTTTCATGAAGCCGAACAGATAACCCGCCACACGACGCATCTGGATCTCGTCCGCACCTTCAGTGATGCGGTAGCGTCGGTGGTGGCGGTAGATATGTTCAAACGGTTTGTAGCGCGAATACCCCATGCCGCCATGAACCTGCATTGCGGTATCGGCGGCTTCACAGCAAAGCCGGTTAGCCTGGTAGTTGCAGATGGATACTTTGTCCGACACGGAGAAAGCGCCGTCCCGATCCATGAGCCAGGCTGTTTTGTGAATCAGTGCGCGCAACATCTCGCAGCGCGCCTGCAAGTCCACGAGTGGAAACTGGATCGCCTGATTGGTTGCCAGTGGCTTGCCAAAGGGTTTCCTTTCCCGCGCATGTCTCACGGATTCATTGACGCAGTACTGCGCCGCGCCCAGGCTCGAGGCGGCCTGGCGAATACGGTTTTCATTGAAGAAGTGCTGGACGACTTGCAGGCCTTTGCCCTCACCACCGAAGATGGCCGAGTCGGGCACACGCACATCGGTCAATGAAACGCGCGCGTGGTCCGAGGGCATGTTGAAGGTCCACAGGTACTCTTCAACCTTGAGTCCGGGCGCATTCATGGGCACGAGGAAAGCGGTGATTCCGGTGCCATCGCCCGGTTCTCCCGAGGTTCTGGCCATGATCATGTCGCAGTGCGCTGTATGCACGCCGGTGTTCCAGGTTTTCTCCCCATTTATCACCCAGTGATCACCGTCCTTGACGGCACCGGTTTCCATCCAGGTAGCATCCGAGCCGTGTGCGGGCTCGGTTATCCCGAAGGCAAATCCGCGGGTCGCATTTTTCAGCCCGTCCAGCCATTCGGCTTTTTGCGCCTCTGTGCCGTACTCAAGCATGAGTAGCAGACCAATATTATTGCCGACGATCGAGTGTTCATTCTGCAGATCGTTGTGCAGCCCCAGGCCTTTGGCCGCCAGGTGCTCGCGTATTATGGCCATGCCGAGGTTGCTGCCGTCGCGACCACCATGCTCTACCGGGAAGGGGTAGCTGAAAATGCCCGCGGCGATCGCCAACTGCTTTGCCTGGTGCAACAACTGTTCCCATTCTTCGTTCGGCAGGCCGCCTCGTTCCCAGTCAGTTCGCGCATCTTCTCGGCGATGATCAAAGAAGCGGATGTTGTCATCCGCCTGTTCGAGTGGCTTGATCTGTGCCTCGATGAAGGTGTCGAGCTCTTGCAGGAACGCGCTTATGTCTTCTGGAATGTCAAAGTTCATTATTTTGGCCCAACGGTTACCGGCCCAGTTTGGCATAACGTTAGCTTGTTTCCGAGAAGGTTTCGCGGAGTTCGAGTTTTAGTGGCTCAGCGCCATTCCAGCGTAGATTCGCTCCGCGCAGTTTGCGTCAATCTTTCCACTGGCACGCCAGGTGAGCGACCGGCTGCTTTAAGTGCCCCTGCCTTCCTGCCAGTTTTTAATCAGTAGTTGTGACGCGCTATAGGGGTCTATCTCTCGTTTCTCAACGGCGCTGAGTATTGCGGGGTCCGCGCTTTGTTTGATGCTGCGCATGATTTCGGTACAGGTCAGGGTGAGGGCCTGTTCGCGCTCGCGCTGGGCTGAGCGCAGACCGAACTCACCAGTGCTCTGCAGCATGGCTTTGTGCTGGTCTATGGCATCCACAATCTCTGCTATGCCCTCATCCTTCACGGCGACCGCGCGCAGCAATGGCGGTGACCAGTCCTCGCTGCTGAGCGCTTTCGACTCGGCACGAAGATGCAACATCAATTCAAACTGCCTGTAGGTGTCTTCGTAGCCATCGCGATCCGCTTTGTTGATCACGAAGAGGTCTCCCGCCTCCATCAGGCCTGCCTTGACCGCCTGTATTTCGTCGCCAAGCCCGGGTACTCCAACGATCACGGTTGTGTGGGCCAGTGCCACCACGTCAATCTCGTCCTGCCCCACGCCCACGGTTTCTACCAGGACGAGGTCATAACCCATGGCGTCGAGAATCAGGCAGGCATCGTGGGTGGAGCGCGCCAGGCCGCCGGCCTGTCCGCGGGTGCCGATGGAGCGGATGAACACGTCCGGGTCCAGGGTGTGTTTACCCATGCGCACGCGGTCACCGAGAATGGCGCCACCGGTAAAGGGGCTGGACGGGTCAATGGCGATGACCCCCACGCGGCGCCCGCGACGCCTCTGTTCGCTGATGAGCGCGTTGACCAGGGTCGATTTGCCTGCGCCGGGTGGGCCGGTAATACCGATGATGTGCGCGTTGCCCGTGTGTGGAAATATCTCTGCCAGGGTGCGTGCGCCGCGCGGGTCACCGTCGTCGAGCCAGCGGATGGCGCGCGCACCGGCGAGAATAGTGCCGCTCAATAATGCCTTGGCAACATCCATCAGGCATCGGCCGCTAACTGCTGTGCCCACCACTCATTGAGGTAGGCGACGATATCGCGGGTGTCGGAGCCCATGGTGAAGGTGCGATCAACCCCCGCTTCTTCCAATAGCGGACGGTCCTCTTCCGGAATGACGCCACCGGCAAGCAGGAGCTTGTCGCCTGCCCCGGCTTCGCGCAGAAGTCGCGCGAGTTTGGGCAGGTTGCGGGTATGGCCGGCGGACAGCGTGGAAATACCGACGACGTCCACATCTTCCTGAATGGCTGCTGCCGCCACCATTTCCGGTGTTTGTTTGAGGCCGGTAAAAATGACTTCCATACCGGCTTCGCGCAAGGCGTGCGCGATGATGGTGATGCCCACGGTGTGGGTGTCCATGCCCAGTTTGGCCAGCAGAATACGCAGTGGACGTTGCTGTGCGTTGGTCATCAAATGCCTCCCAGCTGGCTATCCGAGCCGTATTCGCCAAACACATCACGCATGGCGTAGCAGATTTCGCCGTGCGTGGCGTAGGCTTTTACGGCCGCCAGGCAGGACTCCATCATGTTGCTGCCATTGCGCGCGGCTTCGCGGACCTGTTCCAGCGAGCTGTCCACCAGGGCCTGGTCCCGTCGCGCGCGCAAATCGCGCACTTTCGCCACCTGTTCCGCCTCCATGTCGTCGTTGAGCCGGAAGATGTCAATCTCTCGCTTTTCTTCCGTCAGAGTCAGATGATTTACGCCGACCCAGAGGCGCCGCTTCTCTTCCACATCGCGATTGCGCTCGTATTGCTCGCGCCCAAGCGCCCGCTGAAAGTACCCGCTTTCAATGGCTTTCAAGGCGCCACCCATCTCGAAAATCTTGTCCATTTCCTCGAACGATGCGTTCTCTATTTGCTTGGTCAGGCTCTCAACGTAGTAGGAGCCCGCCATTGGGTCGATGGTCTCCGCCACGCCCGTTTCATGCGCCACAATGTGCTGCAGCGCCGCGCCCACACGAATGGCCTCTTCAGCGGGAAGCGAGTGGGCTTCATCGTGCAGCGGTGTGGTCATGTTCTCGCCCGCGCCCCCCAGGGAACAGGCAGTGGCCATGATGGCGAGGCGACCGATGTTGTTCAGCGGCTGTTGCAGTGTGAGTGCGGTGGTGGTGGGCGAGGTCATCATGCGAATCTTCATGGCCTCGGGCTTGGTGGCGCCGTAGCGGTCGCGCATCAGTCGCGCCCAGCACTTGCGGAAGGCCCGCAGTTTGCAAATGCCCTCGAAAAAGTCCATGTCCACGTTGACCACAAAGTGGAAGTAGGGGGCAACCGTGTCGATGTCGAAGCCCCGCTCCAGCGTGGCGTCGATGTAAGCGCAGGCGATGGCCAGGCTGAAGGCGATTTCCTGTACCGGGTTGGCTTTGGCAGGCTGCAACTGCGCCGAGATAATCGAGATGGGCGCCCAGTTCGGGTGATTGTTGATGATGTATTCAATGCAGTCCGTGGCGAGTCGCAGGCCGTGTTCCGGTGGATAGATATAACGGCCCACGCAGGTGTACTCGATCAAAATGCCATTGACGATGTGCAGCACGAAGTCTTTCGGATCGACGCCCTTCTTCTCCAGAGCGGCAATAATCATCGCCAGATTGACGGGCTGCGGCGCATTGCACACGCTCATCAGGTATTTTAGCTGGTCGAAGGGCAGGTCAAAGGCTTCTTCCAGGTCTTCCAGACTGTCCAGCGCCATGCCGGCGCGGCCAACTTCGCCCTCGACCATGGGGTCATCACTGTCGTAGCCGTTGGTTGTGGCCAGGTCGTATTCCAGGATAAGCCCCGAGAGGCCCTGGTCCAGCATATAGCGGGCGCGCTTGGACCAGCTCTGCCCCGAGCCGAAACCGGTCACCTGAGTCATGGTCCAGAAACCGGACCGGTGCCCGTTGGGCCCGGTGCCACGGGTGTAGGGGTATTCGCCCGGGAAGCCAACGTCTTCCTTGTAGTCAAAACCCAATGCCTCAAGGTCGGCAGGGGTATACAGCGGATTGATTGGCCATTTGAGCGCCTGGGTCAGGAACTCTTCGCGACGTTCGGGGTGGGCGGCAACGTAAGGCCCGCGGGTTTCGCTCTCCCAGCGTGCAACCTCTTCATCGAATTCACTCGTCGTGGCCTGGCCCGTGTTTTTTGGGTTCAGCCTGCTGACCTTGTTGTTCATGTTGATCTCCCTGCGTTAGCGATCACGGGTTCACAGCGCCCCCACAGGTCTTGTGCGCGCTGTGGGTCGAGTGACTCGGCGGTGACTTCCCAGCCTTGTGGCGTGGGTGGCTGCCAGAATGGAGCGATGGCGCAATCTTCAATATACAGCCCCCCGCGTCCCTGTAATTCATCTGCAATTGCCGCCCATAACGGCGGTGCGGCCCCTTCTTCCGGCGAGCGCATCTGGCCCTGCGGCAGGCTTCCATCTTCGTTGATCCAGCCCAGGCGTATCGCATCTTCCGGCGTGACGTGACGGCCTAAATTGGTTTCAACCCCGCCCGGGGTGACCACGTTCATGGTGACCCCGTCCTTTGCGTGGCGTCGGCTGTATTCCACCGCGAGCAGGTTGGCACAGAGCTTGGCGTGACCGTAGGCTTCGAAGGGTTCGTAGGCGCGTTTTTTGTAGTTGAGGTCATCGAGTTGCAACGTAGAAAAATGATGCGAGCCGGACGACACCGTGACGACACGCGCCGGCGCCGCTGCCGCCAGGTTGGGTAGCAGCAGTTCCGACAACAGAAAGGGAGCAAAGTAATTCACCGACATCTGGCTTTCGAAGCCGTCTTCCGTATAGGCCAGCGGCGGCGCCATCAGCCCGGCGTTGTTGATCAGCAAGTGCAAGGGGCGCGTGCCCCAGCGGGCACAGAATGCACGCACAGAAGCCATGGAGAGCAGGTCGATCAACTCCACGGCAGGTGCGGGAACGCCGCGCTCTCGCGCAATGTCCGCCGCGACCTGCTGGCCGGCGTGTTTATTGCGCACGGCCAGGGTGACCTGGGCGCCGGCTCCCGCCAGAGCCGAGGCAATGGCTACACCCACCCCCGAAGATGCGCCGGTGACAATCGCTGTGCGCCCGCTGAGGTCGAGCCCCGCGAGTATCTCATCTGCCGTGGGATCTGTAGTCGGCCGAGCGGTAGTCTCCGCACTGTCCATTAAAAAGCCCTTGTGAATAGTCGATTGGCTGCATATTAGAGTCCTGCGTTGCTTCAGGTGCAACGGGGTCAGGACTGACGACAACGATTAATGCCACTATATCGATAGTAAGCGCACAAAATGATAATCTCTGTGAATGCACGAAAACTCAGGTCCAATCAGTGTACGTCAGGCCCAGACCCAGAAGAATCTGGTTGTGGCGGCTATAGACCTGCACGCCGTGCATGTGGAGCTTTGCGCGTTCCCGGAATTGACCGCGGAGACCGTGCGGGGGGTCGAGGCGCAGTCGGTGTTGTCGCTGGGCTTGTCGAGCTTGCTGGAGGCGGCAGAGGGCCGCTTCGCCACAACCGGCGCGCCGCGCTTTACCCGTTATGGCCCTTTGAATTTCCGCCCGGCGGATGTGCCGTTTGAGGTGCGGGTTTCGAAAGGGCACTACCACACGGTTCGCTGCCGTTTTGAGCCCGACGCCGCGTGGATTACCCCGGTTGGTTCCGGCGCCCTGAGTGAGGCGCAACTCGAGGCCTGTTTCGACATCCATTCCCCGCGTATTGAGGACGCCATGCTGCGCCTGGCGGAGGAGCTCACCGCACCAACGCCAGAAAGCCGGGCCCTGGCAGGGGCTTTGGTGAAGACCATTGCCATTGATTTGGCGCGTTACCTGGCGGATGCCGACAGGCACGCCATGCAGGCAGGCGGCGGATTGGCTCCGCGGCACCTGCGACGTGTTTTTTCGCGCATGGAAGAGCTCGGGCCGGCACCGAGCGTGGATGAGCTGGCGGAGCTTTGCGGCCTGAGCCGCTACCACTTCATGCGGGCCTTCAAGCAATCGGTGGGCGAAAGCCCCGCAGCCTACGCCAACCGCATAGTGATGAAGCACGCAAGAAATATGCTGGCCTCGAGTGATCGGCCGTTGGGTGAAATCGCCGCGCTGTTGGGTTATTCCAGCGCGGCGGCATTCTCGGTGGCGTTTCGTCGCACCAGCGGCCGTTCACCGAGTGCCTGGCGAGCCTGTATACGCTGAGTCTGCGTCAGGCTGGATAGCGGGGTGCTTATTTCCCCTTCCACACGGGGGCGCGCTTCTCAGCGAATGCGGTGGCGCCCTCGATGGCGTCTTCGCTGACAAACACCGGTTGCAGTAGCTTCTGTTGCTCGGCGAACATATTCCCGCTGTTCCAGTCCTGGGCCCTGGCAACCACCTGTTTGCTGACAGCTACAGCAAGTGGGCCATTGGCTGCGATTTTGGCTGCCAGCGCCTTGGCGGCCTCCAGTGCGGTACCGCTGGCGACGACCTGGTTGATGAGGCCCAGTTCATAGGCGCGTTGTGAGGTAATGAAGTCCCCGGTCAGAGCCAGCTCCATGGCGAGGCGTGACGGAATCTGTTTGGGCAATTTCACGAGGCCACCGGCACCGGCAGCGAGCCCGCGTTTGACTTCAGGAATGCCAAACTTTGTATCATCCGCTGCAACAATGAGGTCGCAGCTGATGGCGAGCTCAAACCCACCGGCAAGGGCATAGCCTTCAATGGCGGCGATCAGGGGTTTGCTCACCAGGTATTCACACAAGCCCGCAAATCCACGGCCCTCGACTACGGGGATTTCGCCGGTCACAAAGGCCTTCAGGTCCATGCCGGAACAGAAGGTGCCGCCGGCACCTGTGAGAATCGCGACGCGAATATCCGGGTTGCTTTCCAGTTCGTCAATGGCCTCTGCCACGCCCACGGCGACGGCCTTGTTCACCGCATTCTTGGCCTGGGGCCGGTTGAGGGTGATGGTCATGACGCCATCGGCGATATCAACAATAACTTCTTCCACGGACACGGCGGTCTCCTTCTTTTGGGTTGTTTGGTTGGGCCGGCAGCGCTGCTAGTGCGCGTCTGTCACCGCAAGGTAGGGAATGTTATACAACGGCACTGTGAGCGGGCGCAATCGCGTTAGCGCGGCGCCCGCAGGAAGGAGGTAAAGAAAAAATGCGTTTAGTTCAGTGTGGCCTGAATTGCCCACATACCCGAGAGCACCACGCCAAAAGAACCTATCGTGTAGGCTGGTGCCTGTCTTGGTGCATACTCGGTGCTCTGTGTTTGGGGGCAAGCCGGTTGGCGGTTGCGTTGTGGGGCCCCGCATGAAGGAATACCGAGCTTACTGTCTTCAATTGTAAGGTAAAGTCGAATTATAAATAATTTATATCAGTTTTTAACGATAAATGTTTTTGTCAGGAACGCCGTTCCACAACCATCAGACCCTGCGAGTCGCGAGAAGGTAATCAGGAGGCGGCTTGGCCGAAGCCGGGTTGAACTTGCAAAATCCTGTATCCGGTCCGATCCTGTAAAGAAGATACAGAGGACGGTACCGGGGGCCGTCGCGTTTACGCAGGGAGGATGATTGTTGTGTCAATCCGTTTTGTTCACCGCGGAACGCGTTCTGCAAGCAGGCTGGCGTGGGGGCTGATACCGCTCGCGATAATCATTGGTGTTTTGCTGTTGCTACGGCCACCGGCAAGTGATCCCGGTGCAACGGCTACCCAACTCGAATCCCGACCCGGTGCCGTATTGCTTGCGGTCAACGCAGACTCGAGTGCGACAGCAGCGTCGCCGGGGTTTGTGCCACCAGCCCCGGCGCGACGAGACCAGGTGTTGCAGCGCCTGAGTCAGTTTCGGGCCGATTACAAGCAGCTGGCGCCGGCGATGGCGGTGCGCTATCAAGCGGATTCGCCGGACAGCGCAAAGCTGGCAGATGTTCTCACCGAGGCATTATCCCAATACGGGCTGGATCGCGGCAATGTCAGCAGCAAGCCAATACCGGACACGGGTGGTGAAGACTGGAGCGCATCGATAATTGTCCATACCGCGCAGGGTGACGAAGAGACAGTTCGTCGGCTGCTGCAGGCACTCGCGCCTTATTTTTCCGCGCAGGTGTTGCTGATCTTCGACGATACCCGAATCAGCCAATTGACGCTGCGGATCATGGTCGCGCCGGCATTTACCGAGGACGGCCTCGCCGTCTTCCGCTAGCTCGTGTCGATGCCCTGTTTCGGGGTAAAGGACGCGCGCCTGCTTGAGACTATGAGCAGAGAATAGACCTTTGTAGGATGGCCCGCCCGAGAGGATTCGAACCTCTGACCTCTGCCTCCGGAGGGCAGCGCTCTATCCAGCTGAGCTACGGGCGGAAAACGGCAGTTGCGGTTGGCTGGCGCCAGTATCCCGCACCCCTTTGAGGGGAGCGGACTATAGCAAAGGCCGCCACGGCGCTCAATAGAGCCGTGGCGGGCGTTGTGCCGGGTTCAGGGGCGGTTCTGCTCTGCTATTCCTCGCCTTCGACCCCGGACCCGGGCGGAAAGGCCGCGAAGATCACTTCTGCCGCCTCATTGTAGCGCGACTGGTCCTGCAGCTGTTTGCCGGTCAAGCGTGAGTGGGTGACACCGCGCCACACCGAGCGCTCCATCTCCGGGTCGATCATGTCAACGATGAACGTGCCTTCGGTGTAGTCGCGCACGCTCACTTCCGTGGACATGCCCCTGCATGACCAGCAATTGTAAAGGCTATAGCGGTTGTAGCCGTAGTACATGCCCATGTAGCCGGGACTATCGTAGGTTTGCACATCGGTCTTGAACTGGGTGAGCAGATGCCAGCTGATCAGCATGTCGGCTTCGGCGGCATCTTCCACCAGCGCGATGCCTTTCAAGGACAGGGCATGCCGGATGGCGGTGTCGACGCGGTCTTTCTGGATATCGCTCAGTTGCAAGGGGTTATCGCCCGCCACACTCCCGGAATCCTCGAGGAACGCGACACTGCGAACCTGGCTGAAATCGTAGCTCTGGTTGTAGTCCACATCGGGTTTGGGTGGGCCGCTGGCGCAGGCCAGCAGTAGCATACTGAGGCCGCCAAGCAGGGCGACTTTGAAGGTGTTATAGGCAGTTTTCACGCGAGGTACCCCTGTACGGTTGTCTGTTCTGTGTGACGTCGTTTACATAGTCTTGGACTCGCCCTTTGCCCGGGAGTTTCCCAGGATACAAAATCGAATAAATCACGGATTATCAGCCCGTTCGCCCCCCGGCGCCGCCGCAGGGCTCCAACGCGGCCTGCAGCGCCTCGACATGCTGCCTGGGTGCCGCTGCCCAACGCGACAGGCTGGCGTCGCGTCGGCCTCGCCAGTTCCGGTAAGCGGGGGGCAGGGCGGAGGCCACCAGCTGCTCCAGCTCCTGCAGGAGCGGCAGCAGGTCGTGCTGGCGGCGTCCGAGGTCCGCGGACCACGGTTGCACTTCGCCAACAAAAAACTTTTCTATCACGGTGCTCAGTGTGTCTGCCGCCGCGGGCCGCAGGTCGCCGCGGCAGAGTGGCCCCTCGGCGTGCTGCGCGGCCAGCACCGCATTGCCAGCCGTCAGCCAGCCCTGTTGCAACGCCAGTGCCCTGAGCAGCGCGCCACCATCGCCCAGCGCGACTTCACTGAGCTGTATCTCGAATGCCATATTGTCGGCATGGTAATCACCTGCCAGCCAGCGGCGCACGCTGGCATTGATATTGGCGAGCGCTGTGAGTGGCGCGCTGCTGGTGTTGGCGGGGTAAGCGCCGAGATTCGCCGGTGGACGCCACAAGGCGCGATACTCGGGGCCGCCGAGGGTGGCGTTGAAGATCAGTGCCGGCAGTTGGCGTTGTTTCTGTGCGTGGGCACTCGCCAGCAAATCGGCCAGGGCGTTCTCCCCCTGGCTGCGCTGGTAGTCGATGCAGTCGGGGGCGAGTTGCAGGAACTCCAGCTCCAGCAACAGGCGCTGGGAGGGGCTCGCCATGAGGCCCAGGCTGCTGTTGCGTTTGCCGATGGTTACCTGCACCGCGCAGCCGGTGAGGGCCAGAAAGTCCAGGGTGCCCAGGTTACCGCTTTCCAGCGTCAGCTTGAGTTCGCTGCGGTGCGGCAGTCGGGGCAGGGTGTCTGGGGTGGCTGCCGGCGCAGCGTGCCCCAGCGTGCGTTCCAGTCGCTGCACATAGTCAGCGAGAGCCGCATCGGGTGAAGGTTCAGCGCAGGCCACAAGCGCCAGCGTCGTGGCGAGGCACACGGCGCGCAGGAGCCGGAGATGCGGGGAGCTGGCTTGCATGGCGCTGTTATAACCGAATTGGCGCGGCCGCGCCGCGGGCAAATGTGACCGCGCTGCAGGCCGCTGCCTGGCCGCCGGGCTATTGGGCGCCGGCAGATTCCAGGGCGGCCTTGGCACGCGGCAGCCAGGCGTGGATATGGCTGCATTCTTCGGGTACGGCGGCCTTGATCCAGCCGGCGAATTCCACACAGATCAGCAGGTCAATATCCGCCATGGAGAAATGCTCGCCGGCAAGGAAAGTGCTTTTTGCCAGTGCGCGGTCGACCATGCGCCAGCCACCCTCCAGGCGCTGCTTGCCCCGATCCACCAGGGCTGGAATCTGCGCCACGTTCATCGGCCCCGGGAGTGCGCGGTCGGCAAACGCCGGGTTGCCGTTGCGGAACACTTCGGCAATGGCGTGGAGAATGCTGTTGAACAGGCGGTGGTTCCAGCTGATCACCTGGGCCTTTTCCAGCGGCGTGGTGCCGAGCAGGGGTTTCTCGGGATAGAGCGCCTCCAGATAGACGCACGCGCCGATCACTTCGGTGAGTACGGTGCCGTCATCGAGCGCGAGGGCGGGCACCGTGCACATCGGGTTGACCTTGCGGAAGCTTTCTTCGAACTGCGCCTGTTTCATCATGTCAACTTGCACGGTGTCGAGCGCTATGCCCTTGTAGTCCAGGAACAGCTGTAGGCGGCGCGGGTTGGGGGCGGGGTCGTACGTGTACAGCTTCATGCGGCTTCTCCAGGTGATGACCGGTGTGCGCGCTATAGTACGGTCAAACCGCGCACCGGTGCCAGCGGTGCACAATGCCGAGTTTTCCCCCGGCGCATAACTGGCTATAATGCGCGGCCAGCAAACAGAGGACTCCATTGTGATGAGCCGAATTGTAGTGAGTTTCGTGGCGCTGTGTGCCGCAATGGCAGCCGGTGCAATTGAACTGTCTGACAGCCAGCGGGCAGCCATTGAGGAACGTATCAAGCCCATGGGCGAAGTGTGTCTGCAGGGTGATGCCAGCTGCGGTGGTGCAGCAGCGGTGGGCGGTGCAGCCATGGCGCGTTCCGGTGAGGAAGTGTACAACGCGGCCTGCATGGCCTGCCACATGACCGGTGCGGGTGGCGCGCCAGTGGTGGGCGACGCCACGGTGTGGGCCGATCGCATAGCCAAGGGCATGGACGTGTTGCATGACCATGGCATCAACGGTATTCCCGGTACTGGCATGATCGCCAAGGGCGGTTGCATGAGTTGCTCCGACGAGGAAGTGATGGCGGCGGTAGACTTCATGGTGGAGAACAGCCAGTAAGCACCCCCGCGTCGACAGAGCCGCCCCGCTTCGGCCGGGCGGCTTTTTTGTGCTCGCTGGTTTCGCTTCGGCACCGTCGTATGCATATTTTGCCCCTAATGCTCTGTTACAGTAGGGCGCAGGCCAAAAACGGAGGTGCCGCGTGTCACGCTTGAAGCTCTTGATTGGTGCTCCGGCAGTTTATTCCCTGCTCCTGCTCGCAGCCTGCTCTGAACCCCCATCCACGCCACCGCCGGTGGGCGTAGTGGTGGATACGGTGCGGGTGGAGCCCTACCAGGCGCAATCCGTTTACGTCGGGCGGCTGGTGGCCCGGGACGACGTAACCATTCGCGCCAGTGTCAGCGGCTATCTGATGGAGCGCAGCTTCAATGAGGGTGAACAGGTGCAGGCGGGTGATGTCCTGTACGTCATCGACCCATCCGAATATGTTGCAGCGCTCGCCATCGCCCGGGCCGACCTGGCGGCCGCCAAGGCGAACCAGACCAACGCGCAACGTAATTATCAGCGCGGCCTTGAGCTGTTGCCCAAGAGCGCGATTTCCCAGGTGGAAATGGACAACCTCACGGCGCAGAAACTGGATGCCGACGCCCGCATTGAGTCGGCGCAGGCCCAGGTGACCGCAGCCGAGGTGAACCTGGGTTTCACAACCATCAAGGCACCGATTTCGGGCCGTATCGGCCGCAGCCAGGTGAGCCCCGGAGACCTTGTAGGCCCGAGTAGCGGTGACCTCACCACGCTGGTCAGCATCGACCCCATCGAGGCGTTGTTTCAGGTGTCGGAAGCCACCTACATCGACCAGATCAGTCAACGGGTGACCGCCAACCCCACGGTGGATGACCTGAAGAATATCGAGGTGACCCTGGAGCTTGCCGATGGCCTGCAGTACCCGGAGGTGGGGCAGATTGACTACTTCGGCAACCGCATAGACGCCGCCACCGGCACCATGGAGGCCCGCGCGCGCATCCCCAACCCCTATGGCCTGCTGGTGCCGGGGCAGTATGTGCGCGTCACCCTGCAGGACACGGCCCTCAAGGAGGGCCTGTTTGTGCCGCTGGCGGCCGTGCAGGCGGACCAGCAGGGCACGTTTGCGCTGGTGGTGGCAGACGATGGCACGGTGCAGCGCAGCAATGCGCAGCTCGGTGAGCGTCTGGACGACATGGTGCTGGTGACCGGTGGGCTGCAGGCCGGTGACCGCGTCATCGTGCGCGGGTTGCAGCAGGTGCGTCCGGGTATGCCGGTGATTATCACCGCCACCGTGGGCGCCAATGCCGACGAGGGCAACTGATGTTCAGCGCATTCTTCATCCGGCGTCCCAAGTTTGCGCTGGTTATCTCCATTGTCCTCACCCTGCTGGGCTCCCTCGCGCTGCGCCTGTTGCCGGTCAACGAATATCCCCCCATTGCACCGCCCAACATTGTGGTGTCCGGTGTCTATCCCGGCGCGGCTGCCGAAGTGGTGGAAATGGCAGTGGGCGCGCCCATTGAGGATGCGGTGAACGGTGTGGAGGACATGCTCTACATGTCTTCCAAGAGTGCCAATGACGGCAGCTACTCCCTGACCATTACCTTCGCCATAGGCACCGACGCAGACATGGCGCTGGTGCGGGTGCAGAACCGGGTCAAACTGGCGGAGCCCACGCTGCCTGCGGAAGTGACGGCCCGGGGTCTGCAAATCGTGGAACGCGCGCCGGACATGCTGAAAATCATCAGCTTTACGTCGCCGGATGAATCGCTGGACTACAAGTTCCTCTCCAACTACGTGAAGATCAATGTGGCGGGGGCGTTGAGCCGGGTGCCGGGTATTTCCGGTGCGACGGTGATGGGCGAAGCGGACTACGCCATGCGGCTCTGGCTGGACCCGGACAAAATGGCGAACCGCAGCCTGTCGGTCACCGATATACAAGAGGCCTTGCGCGAACAGAACGTGCAGGTGGCGGCCGGCAAGATCGGCGGACCACCCTTCGACCAGCGCATGGAAACCGAGTTTACCCTGCGTGTGAAAGGGCGCCTGCAGGATGTGCAGGAGTTCGAGAACATTGTACTGCGCGCCCGGCCGGATGGCTCGGCCATTTACCTGCGCGATGTGGCGCGGGTGGAGCTGGGGCAGTCCTCCTACGGGTTCTACGGCGAAATCAGTGGTCGCCCTGCGGTCAATGTCGCCCTGTACCAGGCCTCGGATGCCAATGCCCTGGAGGTGGGTAACGCGGTGGATGCGCTGGTGGCTGACCTGGCGCAGGCCTTCCCGGCAGGCATGGCCTACCAGATCAACTACGACACCACGCGCTATGTGTCCACTGCCGTCTCCCAGGTGGTGCAGTCTCTGCTGGTTGCGGTACTGCTGGTGGTGCTCATCACCTTCCTGTTTCTGGGCAGCCTGCGCGCTACCCTGGTGCCGGCGGTCACCATTCCGGTATCGCTGGTGTCATCGCTGGCGGTGCTGTTCCTGCTTGGCATGTCAATCAACACCATGACCCTGTTCGCCCTGATCCTGGCGATCGGCGTGGTGGTGGATGATGCCATTCTGGTCATCGAAAACTGCGACCGGCACCTGCGCGCGGACCCGGAGCTGCACCCGCGCGATGCGGCGCTGCAGACCATGCGTGAGGTGGGCGGGGCGATCATAGCCACTACGCTGGTATTGCTCGCGGTGTTTTTGCCGGTAGCGGCGCTGCCGGGGATCACCGGTGAAATGTACCGCCAGTTCGGGGTCACCATCTGTGTGGCGGTGGTGTTTTCCTCTATCAACGCGCTCACCCTGAGTCCCGCATTGTGCGCCCTGTTGCTGCAGCGAGGGGGGCAACGCGATGCGGGCTGGTACCGGGTGTTCCTGGCCGGCTTTGAGCGTATCACGGGCGGCTATACGCGCGGTGTCGACTGGGTGTTGCGCAAGCTGCTGGTGGTGGGGCTGATCTTTATCGCCTGGATGGGCGCGCTGGCGGTGGGCGTGATCGCTACACCCACGGCACTGGTGCCGGACGAGGACAAGGGTGCGCTGCTGGTGAATATCCAGCTGCCCGATACCGCTTCCCTGTTGCGCACCCGCGATGCCGTGCGCAAGGTGTCGGATATCATTGCCGCCGATGGTGCGGTGCAGAGCGTAACGGAGGTCACCGGGTTCTCCATTCTCACCGGCGCCATGGCGAGCAACGCCGCCACACTGTTCGTGGTGCTCAAACATTGGGACGACCGCCAGCGGGCCGAAGAGCTGGTGTTCAATGTGGCGCAACGTATCAATCAACAGGCCTTTCTGCGGGTGCCAGAGGCGCAGGTGGTGGCCATTGCGCCTCCGGCCATCCCGGGCATGGGGGCGGTGGGCGGCCTGGAGCTGATGCTGCAGGATACGCTGTCGCGCGGGCCGACCGAGCTGGCCACGGTGCTCAACAATTTCATTGTGGAGAGCAATTCACGGCCGGCCCTGGCCGGCGTGTTCAGTACCTTCCGCGCCAACGTGCCGCAGTACTTTATCGATGTGGACCGGGTGAAAGCCAAGAACCTCGGTGTGCCCCTGAGCGAGGTATTCCTGACCCTGCAGGCGCAACTGGGCTCCCTCTATATCAACGATTTCAACAAGTTCGGCCAGACCTATCAGGTCACCATGCAGGCCGACGCGCCGTTTCGTGCCGACCTGGAGGGCCTGGAGCATTTTTATCTCAAGTCCAGCGGCGGGGACATGGTGCCGCTGAGTACGCTGGTGCGCAGCAGCCTGACCCTGGGCCCGGATGTTACCCAGCGCTACAACCTGTACCGTGCCGCCACCGTGCGCGGCAGCGTCGCGCCCGGCTTCAGCACGGGCGACGGCATGCGGGCCTTCGAAGCCGTGGCGGCCACCCTGCCCGCTGGCTACCGGGTCGCCTGGACCGGCGCGGCCTTTCAGCAACAGCAGGCTGGGAACACGGCGCTACTCGGTTTTGGTCTCGCCCTGGTGTTCGTCTATCTGTTTCTGGTTGCGCAGTATGAAAGCTGGTCGGTTCCCGTGGCCATTATCCTGGTGGTGCCCATGGCGATTGGCGGCGCGATCCTCGCGCTGTTGCTTACCGGTCAGGCGCTGAACCTTTACGCGCAGATCGGGCTGGTATTGCTGATTGCCATGGCGGCAAAAAACGCCATTCTGATCGTCGAATTCGCCCGGCAACTGCGCGAGGAGGAAGGGCGCAGCATCGTCGAGGCCGCGGCGGAAGCCGGTCGTTTGCGCTTTCGCGCGGTGTGTATGACGGCGGTGTCCTTCATTCTTGGCATCCTGCCGCTGGTGTTCGCCAGCGGCGCGGGCGCTTTCGGTCAGCGCTCGCTGGGCATCACGGTATTGGGTGGCATGCTTGCGGCCCTGTTGGTGGGCACGTTCTTCATTCCCGGTTTCTATGCCCTGGTGCAAACAGGGCGCGAGCAGCTGAAACAGCGCCTGGGTATCGGCGTGCAGGATTAGCCCGAAGGGTGTTCATTGTGAGGGCTGTTGGGTGCGCTGGTCGCCGCCAGCGGGGGCACTTATACTCCCGGTGACCGCAAATGGGTGGGCATGGTATCAACACTGACGCACGCTATATGGCCTGGCTGCTGGATTTCCTGGCCGGCGAGGGACTCGACGCCGACGCGCTGGCGGGCGCCCACGGTATATCCGTGGAACGGTTGTATCGTCCGCAGACGCGGATCAGCGACACCAGCCACCGCGGCGTACTGCGTGATGCGCAGGCGCGCTTTCAGGGCGGCTCGCTGGGCCTGCAGCTGGGGCTGCACCGATCGATTGCCACGCTGGACCAGCTGGCGTACCTGATGATGAGCAGCGCAACGCTGCGTGAATCCATTGAGCACGGCCTGCGCTTCCAGAACTACCCCGGCCGCTTCTCGGGCTTTCATCTGGTGACCGCATTCAGCGAAATCGAGGGGCAGGGTTGCTACCAGATCCATGCCCATGACAGCCTCGGTGACCTGCGCCTGCTGGTGGTGGAGGAGTTGTTGGCCGCCATTATCACGACCTCGCGCTGGGTGCTGGGCCGGGCTCTCCCCGTCACCGCCCTCAAGGTGGATTACCCGGCGCCTGATCACAGCGCCGACTACGCGGCCATATTCAATGTGCCCGTGCAGTTCGACTGCCCTGCAATACAGTTGTTTTTCGATGCCGATATTCTGGATCAGCCCCTGCCGCATGCCAGCCCCCAGAGTGCGGCCCTCTACGCCCGGCTGTGCGAGGAGACCAGCATCAGCCGCAACCAGGGCGACATCGCCTGGCGCATGTGGCGGATCATCGTCGATAACCCTGCAGAGCCACCCAGCCTGGAGGTCTGTGCCGCGCTGTTGCACTGCAGCGTGCGCACTTTAAGCCGCAAGCTGCAGGCCCAGGGTTGGCAGTACCAGCAGCTGGTTGATCAGGTGCGGGAAATCCACGCGCGGCGCTACCTCAGCCACCCGGGGCTGAGTGTCACGCACATTGCGCATCAACTGGGCTACGCCGACAGCTCCGGGTTTCACCGTGCCTTCAAGAAATGGACAGGGCTGGCGCCCAGTGAGTACCGCGCCCGCCAGGTTTCCTGACCCGCTGATGGCGTAATCGGCCATGCAAGTGGCCATATCCGCCATGCCGGCAACGGTGCGCCTCACTATGATCAACGCATAATCCCGGCCCGGGCGGTTTGCCATGCCCAGAGGCCGGTTGCGGCAAATCAGTTGTAGACTACAGTCAGCTCAGTCACCCGCCAGACAAGGGAGTTTCGCCATGAAAAAATACGACGGATTGAATCAGGCCATGGTGGAGCGCTTTGCTCCCAGGCCCGGCAGGCACGCCCTGCTGCCCGAGATGAGCGCGAAGGCCCAGGTTGCGCTCATGTGCCGCATGATGTTTCGCGAGGGGTGGAACGAACATATTGCCGGGCACATCACCTGGCGCCAGAGCGATGGCACCATACTCACCAATCCCTGGGAACTGGCTTGGGATGAGCTGACCGCCAGCGACATCATGACGCTGGACGCCGAAGGCAATATTATCGATGGCGAATGGAACATTACCCCGGCCATCGGCCTGCACCTGCAGCTGCACGCGTTGCGGCCCGATGTACACGTGGTGATTCACAACCACACGCACTGGAGCGGCATCTGGGCCAACCTGCAGCGCACGCCACCCATCTATGACCAGACCGGCGCACACTGTGGGCTGGAGCTTCCCGTTTACAACGAATACAGCGGCACCTTCGAGGACGAGGCCACCACGCTGTCCGCTGCCGAAGCACTGGGCGATTCCAAGTGGGCGCTGCTGGCCAATCACGGTGCGTTGGTGGTGGGTAAAGACCTGCGCCAGGCGCACCTGCGCGTGATCACGCTGGAGTGGCGCTGCAAACGCGCCTATGAAGTGGAGTTGCTCGGCGGTGCCGAACCTCTCAGCGATGAGGTGGTGGAAAAGGTGAGCATCACCGACGGCAACGGCTTCCCGTTCTGTTTTGAAGCCATGGCCCGTCGCGAACTGCGCCTGGACCCCAGCATTCTGGAATAGGAAATAACCATGAGTCTCACAGTAAAACCACTTGCCAACATCGGCGCCGAAATCAGTGGCCTGGACATCAACGAACCGGTTTCCGAGGCGTTGGCTCAGGAACTGAAAGACCTGTGGTACGAATACGGTGTCTTGCTGATCCGCGGGCAGAAGGTCTCGCCGGAGAGCCAGATCGCCTTCAGTCGTACCTTCGGCCCGTTGGAAATGCACCCGCTCAAGGCGAAAACATCGGAGGCCAATCCGGAGCTCTTCGTGTTGGAGAACGGCGGTGACAAGGACCAGTATTCCACGGCTTTCTACAAAGGGGAGAAAATTGTCGGTCGCCTGGACTGGCACATCGACCTCCACTACACGGGCAAACCCAACCACGGCGCACTGCTGACGGCGGTGACGGTGGCAGAGGAGGATGGCCTGACCGGCTTTGGCGATCTCGCCGCGGCCTACGATGCGCTGGATGACGACACCAAGACGCTGCTGGACAAGCTGGAAGTGGCCTACAGTTTCAGCATGCAGCGGCGCCACATGCGCTATGTCGATGTGGAGGGATATGAGCCCGGGCCCTACAGCCCGACAAAGCCATCAGACATCGGCTTTCCGGATTTCCCTGATTCAGTCTATCCGGCGGCGCACAGTCACCCGGTGACGGGGCGCAAGGTGCTGGGCATTGTTGAGCAGTTCCTCGATCGGGTGATCACCCCGCAGCAGTTTGGTCTTTCCAACGATGAGTCCATCGAACTGCTGGAAAGGCTGGTCGCGCATACTCGCAAGCCGGAGTTCCACTACTTTCACCAGTGGCAAGAGGGCGACCTGGTGCTGTGGGACAACTGGCGCATCATGCACTGTGCCACGGGTACCAAACCTGGCGTGCGCCGCGTGATCAACCGCACGACGATAGAGGGCAATACCATGCTTGGGCGTGTGCTGGGGGCGGAGTAATAAGGGCTACCTGATCGTCAGGCGAAGAGCGACTTCAGGCTGCTCAGTGTCTCGGTGGCACGCTGTTCATTGGCTTCGGCTGTGTCGGCGTCGCCGCCCTGCCACTGCAGGTCTTCCGGCGGCAGCTCATCAAGAAAGCGGCTGGGTTCGCAGCGCAGCTGTTCGCCGTACTGGCGGCGTTTCAGCGCCATGGTCATGGTCAGTGTCTCGCGCGCTCGGGTAATGCCAACGTAGGCCAGCCGGCGCTCCTCCGCGATATTGTCCTCCTCAATGCTCACCCGGTGGGGCAGCAGGTTCTCCTCCATACCGATGATGAACACGTGCGGGAACTCAAGCCCTTTGGACGCGTGCAGGGTCATCAATTGCACGCTGTCTGGTCCCGCTTTTTCCTCTTCCTGCTGTTCCAGCAGGTCGCGCAACAGCAGGCGGCTTACCGCCTCATCCAGGCCGATATCCTCGTCGCGTGTGACCCGCTCCAGGCTGTCTATGAGGAAGGTGACGTTGCCCATGCGGCGTTCGGCGACATCTTCACTGGAGCTGATTTGCAGTAGCCAGTCAGCGTAGTCGATATCCCGCACCAGTTGGCGAATGGCGCCAATGCCGTCACCGCCGGCGCTGCGCCGGCGCATTACGCCCAGCCACTGGTTGAATTCCCGCAGCCGTTTCAGGCCGGCCTCCGGCAGGGTACTGGCATCAACGTGCTGCAGCGCCTGGCTCAGGCTGCAGTGATGTTGCGTGGCGCAGGTGCCCAGTGCCTCCAGTGTGGAAGGGCCCAGCTTGCGGCGTGGCACGTTGGCAATGCGCAGGAAGGCGTTGTCGTCGTTCTCGTTCACCAGCAGCCGCAGGTAGGCCATGATGTCCTTCACTTCGTTGCGGGCAAAGAACGAGGTGCCCCCACTCAAGTGGTAGGGCACCTGCTGCTGTTGCAGCGCCAGTTCCAGCAGGCGGGACTGGTGGTTGCCGCGGTATAGAATGGCGTAGTCGCCGAAGCGGGTGCGTTTGCGTAGCTTGTGGTCGAGGATCTCGGCCACCACCTGGTCCACTTCCTGTTGCTCGTCGGCGCAGCGCAGCACGCGCAGGGGCTCGCCGGCCCCCAGTTCACTCCACAGCTGTTTCTCGAACACGTGCTCGTTGTTGGCGATGAGGGTGTTGGCGGCCTTGAGAATACGCGCGGTGGAGCGGTAGTTCTGCTCCAGCTTCACCAGCTTGAGGCCGCGGAAGTCGGTTTGCAGCTGCACCAGGTTTTCCGGGCGCGCGCCGCGCCAGGCGTAGATCGACTGGTCATCGTCACCGACCACGGTGAGCGCGCCGCGCAGGCCCACCAGCTGGCGCACCAGCAGGTACTGGCTGGCATTGGTGTCCTGGTACTCGTCCACCAGCAGGTAGTGCAAGCGGTTCTGCCATTTTTCGAGTATCTCGGGCTGGTGTTCGAAGAGCACCGTGGGCAGCAGTATGAGGTCGTCAAAATCCAGCGCGTTGAAGGCTTTCAGTGCACGGCGGTAGCGCTGGTAGGCCTGGGCGAACAGTATGTCTGCGGGTGAGCTGGCCTGCGCCAGGGCGGCTTCGGGCAACAGGCGGTCGTTTTTCCAGTTGGAGATGCGCTGCTGGATAAGCCCGGCCTGGTCGCCCTCGGCACCGTGTTCCTGAATCAGCAGGTCGTGGATCAGTTTGCGGCTGTCCTCACCGTCGAAGATGGAAAACCCGGCTTTCATGCCCAGGGCCTTGCGCTCCTCGCGGATGATCTTCAGCCCGAGCTGGTGGAAGGTGCTCACGGTGAGCCCTTCCGAGGCCTGCGCGCCGAGCAGCCCGCCGACCCGCTCTTTCATTTCCCGGGCCGCCTTGTTGGTGAAGGTCACCGCGGCGATGCGGTCGGCCCGGATACCGCAGTCCTGCACCAGGTAGGCGATTTTGCGGGTGATTACGCTGGTCTTGCCGCTGCCGGCGCCCGCGAGTACCAGCAGGGGGCCGTCGATGTAGCGCACAGCCTCGCGCTGGCGGGGGTTGAGCTGGGTCACGTGGGTGTCTTTCAGGTGCTGTTTATGGTCGCGCAGTGTAGCAGGGTTTTTCCATCATCCGTGCCCGCGGCGTTTCCCGGGGCGCAATACTTTGGTCATACTTGCCGTTTACAGTGCCGCCACAAGTCTACTGATAGCGCGTCGTGCGCGCACTGCCTCGCTGCTGGAGTTCCCATGTCTGAACGCTTTATTCCCGGCCCCGCCGACCGCTCTGTTGTTGCGAATGAGGAGCCGCTGCGTGACCCGGTGCCACAGCCGGACTTCCAGCAGGTTGTAAGTGCTCGCTATCAGCGTCGGGATGTCCTGCGCGGAGGCGTTGGGCTGGCCCTGAGCGCAATATTCGGTGGCCTGCTGCCAGCGCGAACGGTGCAGGCGTCTGCTGGCGCCAGCGTCGCTTCCTCGCGCCTGGGTTTCGCGGCGGTAGCGGTGGGCAGCGCCGACCGGGTGATGGTGCCACCGGGGTATCGGGTGCAGGTATTGTTACCTTCGGGTGAGCCCCTCTGCGGCGAGTACCCGGCCTTCGCCGCCACCAATGGCGCTGCGGAGCAGGCCCAGCAGATGGGCTCGCACCATGACGGCATGCACTTCTTTCCACTTGCGGGGGGTTCTTCTGAAGGCCTGCTGGTGATGAACCACGAGTACGCTGAACCGCGTTTCCTGCACGCTACCGCGGTGGGACTCGAGCTTCATACTTATGACGTTCCCCTGCGGGCAGACGGCAGCCGGGATCCCGATCAGGTACTGAAGGAGATGCATGCCCACGGCGTGAGCGTGGCACATATTCGGCGCGATGCACACGGCGTGTGGCAACTGGTGCGCGACGCCCGCAACCGACGTATAACCGCGGCCACCCCCATGGACATCGGCGGACCGCTGCGCGGAGACCCGCGTCTGCATACGGCGTGGAGCCCGGATGGCAAGCAGGCGCGCGGCACGCTCAACAACTGTGCGCACGGTGTCACCCCCTGGGGCACCTACCTGGCCTGCGAAGAAAACTGGCGTTATTACTTCGTGCGCGACGCGGGCCCCGCGCCGGTATCGTTGACCCGCTACGGCGTGGAACCACTCAGTGCATGGCGTTGGCACCTGGCCGCGGGCAATGCAACAGATGACCCCGGCCAGTTCGCTCGGTTCGATGCCAGCCGGCGCGCGGAGTCGGCCGAGGGCGACTTCCGCAATGAGCCACATGCCTTTGGCTGGGTGGTGGAAATCGACCCCTTTGATCCACAGAGCGTGCCGGTGAAACGCACCCACCTCGGGCGTTTTGCGCATGAAGCAGTCATCTTTGCGCCCGCTGTGGAAGGTCGCCCCCTGACCCTGTACTCGGGCGATGATGCCCGCTTCGAGTACATCTACAAATTTGTGTCGAGCCGCCCGTACCACGCCGCCTCCGCCGACGGCTCGCTACTCGACGAAGGAACACTGTATGCAGCGCGCTTTTCGAGCGATGGCAGCGGCGAGTGGCTGGCGCTGGTGCCGGGTAAAAACGGTCTGACGGCGGCAAATGGCTTTGCCACGATTGCCGATATTCTGCTCAACACGCGCGGGGCGGCAGACCTCGCGGGGGCTACCCCGATGGATCGTCCCGAATGGGGGGCGCTGGACCCGGCAACGGGGCAGGTGTACTTCAGCCTGACCAAGAATGAACGGCGCACGCCGGATCAGGCGAGTGGGGCGAACCCGCGCGCCCGCAATGCCCACGGCCAGATTGTGCGCTGGCGCGAGTCCGCAGACGATCACACTTCAACAACGTTCGCGTGGGAGCTGTTTTTGCTGGCAGGCAAAGCGGGGCAGGGTCGTGACCTGGAGGGGCAGCCGCTTGCGCAGGATGGCAGCCTCTCCAACCCCGACGGACTCTGGTTCGACGCTGACAGGCGCCTGTGGGTACAAACGGATATCTCGGACGAAAATCTCAACAAGAAGGGGTGGTCTGCATTTGGCAATAACGCCCTGCTGGCGGCAGACCCGGATACCGGCGAGGTCAGGCGTTTTATGGTCGGGCCTCGCGGCGCCGAGATCACCGGCTGCGTTGGCACACCCGATGGGTCCACCCTGTTCGTGAATGTCCAGCACCCCGGGGCGTCTACCAGCGCAAAAGACTTTGCCCGCGGTCGTCTGCAGAGTTACTGGCCCGACGGCGGCCCTGCGATGCCGCGCTCGGCTACGCTGGTAATCACGCGGGAGGATGGGGGCGTGGTGGGTGCCTGAGTGTCAGGCGCCCGTTCCGGCGGACGCACGTGCTTGCCGCGCAGTCTCAGGGCAGGCGCTCGATCAGTAGGGCGCTTCCCGTACCCGCAGCCCCGGCAGCCGAAACCACCCCTCGTTGCAGCCCGCGCCGCTCCAGCTCATCCAACAAAGTACCTGCCATAATGGCGCCAGTCGCGCCCATGGGGTGCCCCAGGGCAATCACACCGCCATTCACGTTGAGTTTGTCATCGGCGATACCCAACTCGCGCATGGCCACCACACTCACCGCAGCAAAGGCTTCATGAATTTCGAACAGGTCGATATCCGCGGCGCTCAGGCCTTGCTCAGCGAGCAGGGTGCGGGTTGCTTCTACGCAGCCGCTGAGCACTTGCAGCGGGTCGGCGTTGACGGTGGCCGATGCCACAATACGTGCCCGGGGTTGCGCACCATTGCGCTGCCCCCAGGCCTCGTTGGCAATCAGCACCAGTGCGGCGCCATCCGCCATGGCGGGTGAATTGCCTGCGGTATGAATGTGCTCAACGGCCGCAAGCTGCGGGTGGCCGGCCAGCTGGAAGGCATCGATGCCGGCTGCGCCGGCTTTGGCAAATACCGCGGGCATCTCAGCCAGCTGCTCAAGGGTGGTGTTTGCGCGAATGCACTCGTCAGTGTTCACCACGCTGCCGTCTTCCAGCGTGATGGGCACAATGGATGTGAACCAGCCCTGTTCGCGTGCCTGTGCGGCGCGTTGCTGGCTGGTAAACGCGATAGCATCCGCCTCGGTGCGGCTAATACCATGCAGCGTGGCAATCAGGTCGGCGCCGTTACCCATCATCAACATGCGGCACTGGGCGGCGAATTGCGGGTCGGTGAACACACGCGCCTTGTCTGCGAGCATGGGCACCCGCGACATCATTTCCACGCCGCCGGCAACGGTCACTTCGGCCTGTCCGGCGCTAACCTTCAGCGCCGCCAGGGCCATGGCATCAACGCCGGAGGAGCAGTAGCGGTTCACGGTGAGTCCGGGCACCGAGCCCGGCCACCCGGCGTAGAGAGTGGAGTTCTTGGCGATATTGCCGGCCTGTTCGCCCGCCTGGGTGACACAGCCGAGAATGACATCGGCCACCTCGCCAGGCACGAGCCCGGTGCGATCCTCCAGGGCTGCATAGAGTTGCTGCAACAGCGCCTGGGGCGTGAGTGAATTGAGGCTGGCGCCTTCCTTGGCGCGGCCGCGGGGGCTGCGCAGGGCATCATAGATCAGTGCGCTTTTCATGAACCGACTCCAATAATCAGGCTGACGCAGGTGGTGGCGCTACCACCGAGGTTGAAGGTCGCCATGTTTTGCGCGCGCGCAAGTTGGTAGCCGCCGGCCCGGCCGCTAACCTGCCGGGCACAATCCAGGGCCATGCGCACGCCGGTGGCGCCCACCGGGTGACCGAGGCCAATCAGGCCCCCGCTCGGGTTGATGGGAAAGTCACCTTCGCGGGTAATGCGGCCGTCTTCCACCGCCTTCCAGCTCTCCCCGGGTGCCGTGAGACCACTGTGGTCTATGGCCATGTATTCGGTGACGGAAAAGCAGTCGTGGGTTTCCAGGCCGTCGAGGTCGCTGATGTGGGTGAACCCACCGCGACGCAGGGCGTCCTCCATCATGGTTTGCACGTGCGGGAACAGCAGCGGCAGGCCGGCGCTGAGCTGCAGCTTGCGCTCCAGCAGGATGGGAGCAGAGCGGTGGCCCCAACCCTTGATGCGCGGTATGTCGGCCAGTTTTAAGCCGAGCTTCTCCGCGTGCTCGCGCGCGGCGCGCTCACTGGCAAGAATGACGCAGGCTGCGCCATCGGTGATCTGCCCGCAGTCCAGCTTGCGCACGCGGCCTTCGATGACCGGGTTCAGTTCGTCGTTCTCGCTGAAACAACCGGCCGGGAACTGCCACTCGCGGGTTTGGGCGTTGGGGTTATCGCGCGCGTTGCTGAAGTTGATCTCCGCGATGCGGGCGAGGTGCTCGCTTTGGATGCCGTGACGCTGTTGGTATTCGCGGGTGATGCGGTCGAAAAGATGCGGCCAGGGGTAGTCGCAGTCGGTGGCTTCATGTCCCTGCCAGGCGGCGGCCCCCAGGTACTCGGCGCCGGTCTTGCCGTTTACGTTGCGCATGAACTCCAGGCCCAGTACGCAGGCCACGTCGTAGTGTCCGGCTTCGATGTCGCGCATGGCGCTGAGCATGGCGATGGAGCCCGAGGCACAGGCGGCCTCATGTCGCGAGGTGGGGATGGCCGCAAGCTCCGGGTGCAGCTGGCCAAAGAAACCGTTGATCAGCCCTTGCCCGGTAAACAGCTCGCCGACAAAATTGCCTACGTGGCCCACTTCGATTTGTGCGGGCTCAATACCGGCGTCGGCGATGGCGCCGTCCAGCGCTTCGGCGAACATGTCGTAGATCTCCAGGCCTTCGCGGGCCCAGTTGCGGCTGAAGTCGGTCTGTTTGCCGCCCAGGATGTAGACGTTGCTCATGCGTGGTTTCCTCGTTCTTTGACCTGTGCCTGCAGTTCGCCGCGTACCACCTTGCCTACCGGGTTGCGGGGCAGTGCCTGGAACACCTCCAGCCGCTCCGGCAGCTTGAACTTCGCGATGCCCTTCTCCTGCAGCCAGGCGCAGAGTGCTGCCAGCGTCGGTGGGGTGGTGTCTTCCAGGGCGACCACGCAGGCGCAGATCTTCTCTTCCAGGTCCGCATCCGGATAGCCGCAAACTGCCGCCTCGGCAAGCCCCGGGAAACCCTCCAGCAGAGTGTCCAGCTCTGCCGGCGAGATCTTCATACCGCCGCGGTTGATGATGTCCTTGCAGCGGCCAACGATGCGGTAGTAATTGGGCGGCTCGCCGGCGATTTCCACCAGATCACCGGTGCGGAAAAGGCCGTCCGCGGTAAATACTCCCTCACCATCGTGATCCAGATACCCGTCGAATACGGCGGGCCCACCGATGCACAACTCCCCGGGCACACCGGCCTGGGTGATTTCAGCGCCGGATTCGGGGTCGATAACCCGCGTGGTGATGGATTCGTGGGAGTGCCCTTGCCAGGGCATGTCGGGTGCGCCGAAGCGCGGAAACAGGCTGGCGCGGTACTCGGGCGTTGCCGCCACGTCGGGAGTGGAGAACAGGCTGATGCCTTCATTGGAGCCATAGAAGTTAATGATCGGCTTGCCGTACTCCCCTTCGATCACCTGAATCATCGCCGGTGACAGCGGCACCGAGCCCGAGCCGAAGGCCCGGATGGCGCTGAAGTCACACTGCTGCCACAGCGCCGGTTGTTGCGCGAGGCGGTTGAGCAGCGCCGGTGGTGCAATGGTGAAGTTGACGCGCTCCTCCTGGATCTGGCGCAGGAACAGGGGCGGGTCCATGGGCTGGTGCAGCACCAGGGGACAGGCATGAATGATGGCGGGAAACAGGAACCCGCCCAGTGCCGCCATGTTGACCAGCGGAAACGGCACGAGCAGCGTTTCACCGGGCTGGTAATTGCCGGCCGCCATGGTGTTGCGTGCCATGGCGCGCCACATGTTGTGTGAGCGTGGCACGCCCTTCGGCGTACCGGTGGTGCCTGAGGTCCAGACCACGGTGAGGATATCGTTGGCACTGGCGGGACGCTGTGCGCGGTGTGTGTGCAGGGCGTCCAGTTCATCGGACGAGGCTGGCCGGTCGAGGTCCAGCTCCGTACCGAAACGCCACACGGGCAGCGCGGGTAGGGCGGCCTGGGCTCGCGCGGCCAGGTCCTGGTCGCGGAACTGGCCGAGGGTGATTACGGCCGCCGGTTGCAGGCTCTGGGCAAAGCCGGCCAGCTCGTGTCCACCGTATTGTATGGGCAGGGGCGATATCACCACGCCCAGCTTGCTGGCGGCGTAGTAGGTGACCACCAGCTCGGCAATGTTCGGCAGCTGCACCAGAATGCGGTCGTCATGGCACAGCCCGAGTGTCAGCAGTTGCGCGGCGAGGCGATCACTCAGCGCTTCCAGCTCGATAAACGTGATGCGCCGTGCGGGCAGGCCCGTCAACTCGGGTTTGCTGGGCTGGTCGACCAGCGCCGTGCGTTCGGGCACGGCGGCGGCCTGAGCAGCGAGGATGTCGTGCAGCGTCTCCTCGCCCCAGTAGCCGGCCTGGGTGAGTGCGTCGATACGGGCCTTTGGACTGGTTTGCATGGTTTATCCCTCGCAGGCAGCGCGGTACTCGGTTTCCAGTCGGTCGACCAGTTCCGCAATGGGCAGGATATCGCGTATCGCCCCCACGCCCTGGCCAGCAGACCACACATCCCGCCAGCGCTTGGCATCGCTGGTGGAGGCGGCGATATCGATTTTCGCGCCGTCCGGCATATTGTCCGGGTCGTAGCCCGCGGCCACCAGGCTGGCGCGCAACCAGTTGGCTTTCACGCCAGTCAGCGCAGCGGAGCACACGATGTCGGCGCCCGTTGCCTCTACGACCATCTGTTTGTAGGCCGGTTCCGCCATGCTTTCCTGCGTGGCGATAAACCGCGTGCCCATATAGGCGTAGTTGGCGCCCAGTACCTGTGCCGCGCGCACGCCTCGTCCGCTGGAGATGCCCCCTCCCAGGACAATATCCCCGGCCCAGAACTGGCGCACTTCTTCCACGAAGGCGAAGCCCGCCTGCTGCCCCGTGTGGCCACCGGCGCCGGCCGCGACCAGCACCAGCCCGTCGACGCCGGCCTCGACGGCCTTGGCGGCAAAGCGCGTGTCGATCACATCCGCAAACACCTTGCCGCCATAGCTGTGTACAGCATCAATGGCTTCACGGGGGCTGCCCAGGGCGGAAATGACCAGTGGGGCCTGGTACTTCACGGCCAGTTCCAGATCGTCGAAACGCCGTGTATTGGAGCGGTGCATCATCAGGTTGATGGCCCAGGGGCCGTGATCCTTTCCGCCCGTTGCCGCGGTGATTTCCTGCAACCAGCGCTCCAGCTCCTCCGTGCTGCGGGCATTCACCGAGGGGAAGGTGCCCACGATGCCGGCACGGCAACTGGCGATAACCATCTCCGGCCCGGACTGCAGGAACATGGGGGCCTGGAATACGGGTAGCCCGAGTGTACTGAGCGATTTCGGCATAAAGGGCGTCCGGAGTTACTTTTATTAAAAGACCGCTATGGTAGTCGCGAATGTGATGGGCGACAAGGCATGGCTGCCCGGCCGCCTCGCGCCGTTGCAGTCCTAGGCAGGCCGTTTGGGTGGCAGCGGAATCAGCCCGCTCGTCCGTGCCATATACTCTGCGTAACCGGGTTTTTCCCGGGCCAGCTTTTTATCCAGGGTTTTCTGCCCGGTGACGTTGACCACCAGATAACTGTAGGCCAGTGGCCCGACGACGGTGAGCCAGCCCAGCGGCACCTCGCAGGCAACCAGCCAGATACCCCACCACACACAGAGCTCACCGAAATAGTTGGGGTGCCGGGAGTAGCGCCAGAGCCCGGTGCACAGCACCGTGCCACGGTTTTCCGGTTGGGCGCGAAAGCGCCGCAGTTGTGCGTCGGCCACGGTTTCCACTATCAGTCCCAACAACCAGAGCAGGCTGCCGAGCATGGCCAGCAGGCCAATTTGGCGGGTGCCGGCGAACAGGCCTACCTGTACCGGCAGTGACGCCAGCCAGAGGACAACGGCCTGCAGCAGGAACACCTGGCGCAGGCTGAGCCAGAGAAATGCGCGCTCGTTGTTTACCCAACTGCGCAGCTTGGTGTAGCGCGGGTCCTCGCCATGCCCCCAGTTCCGGCCGATGAGGTGGGCGGTGATGCGCAGTGCCCACAGCAGCACCATGGCCAGTAACACCCACTGCAGGGTGTTGTAGGCCGGCGCCAGCGCAAACGCCGTCAAGGTGATGGCAACGATAATCAGCGCAAAGAACATATCGATGATGCTCACATCACGCAATGGGATGCTCGCTAGCCACAGCGCCAACGCACTGGTCAGGGCGACAGCCGCGGTAGCGCTGAACAAGGTCAGCAAATCCATCATTGGGCAAGGCCTCCGGCAAAATCGAGAAACAGGGCCACGGCGGAGTCAAAATCCTGCGCCGGTGGTGTAGCGGTGAGCGTGGCCCAGGCGGCTTCCAGGGCTTGCGGACTGTCACCCGAATCGACAGCTGCACTGACCAGGGTACGTGCGCGGGCGAGGCGTCCTCCGCCGGCAACGAGCACCTCGCCGTTGAGTGTGCAGCTGTCACTGGCCAGCCACGCGACAACGGGGGCCACAGCTTCCGCCGGCAGTTGACCGGCCAGCGCGGGTGGCAGGCTGCTGCGGGTCATGGCGGTGTTGGCGAAAGGGGCAATGGTATTCACTCGCACGCCATGTGGTGCACCCTCCAGTGCCAGGGCGCGACACAGGCCGATCACTGCCGCCTTCGATGCCGAATACGCGGGCAGCCCGTGTTCGCCGTGCAGGCCGGCAGCGGAGCTGCTCACCACAATGGCGCCGCTGCCTTGCCCGTACAGATGGCGGAAGGTCGGATGCAGCAAACAGGCGGTGCCCAACAGGTTGATGTCTATGATGCGGCGGAAGTCGTCGAGGCGCTGTTTGTGGAATGAGGAGGCTTCGGACACGCCCGCGTTGGCGATGACAATGTCCAGCCGGCCGTAGTGCTCAAGGGCAGTTGCCAGCAGGTCTTCGCCACAGCGGGGGTCGGCGGCATCGCTGTAGTCGGCAACGGCGCTGCCACCCTGTGCCACGATGTCATGCACAACCGTATCCGCGCTGTGCACCGCTTCCCCGCTGTGGCGCCGGTTGTTTACCACCACCTGCGCCCCCCGGCGCGCCAGGTCCAGTGCGTAGGCGCGGCCCAGCCCTTTGCCGGCGCCCGTGACAATGGCGACCTTGCCGGCGAGTGTGGTCTGTGCTGTGGAATCTGCTGGCATATTCTTGTTGCTTTTATAAAGAGACCTAAAGTCTATCCTGACTCCCGGTGGCTCGCAAGCGTGTGCCATTCGATACTTGCATAAAAATACTTAATACCTATAATCAAGCAAAATCCAAGTGCAGCGGGGTGTGTCCCGGCTGCCAGATGCCCCGGGGGAACCCTATGCAAAGCCTGAGCAAATTTACCGAGTACCCTTCCGTTGAGCAGTGCCTTGGCGGGGTCGCCCAGTTTGCCAATACGCCGCAATGGATTTATGGCCTGGACAACCCCTATCTGCACGGGGTGTATGCGCCGACCACCGATGAACTCGATGTGTCCGGGCTGGCGGTGGAAGGTGAATTGCCGGCTGATCTCGAAGGGGCCTATTTCCGCAACGGTCCCAACCCCGTGTTTGAGCCAAAGAACCGCTATCACCCCTTTGACGGCGACGGCATGGTTCACGGCGTGTACTTCCGCAACGGGCAGGCGGCCTACCGCAACCGGTATGTGGATACCCTTGCCCTGCAGGGCGAGCGCGCCGACGGCCGCTCCATCTCGCCGGGGGTGATGGGGCCGTTCGACTACTCACTGTCGCCCTTCGGTATCAAGGACACCTCAAACACCGATATATTTATCTATAACGGCGACCTGATGAGCCTCTGGTACAACGCCGGGCACCCCTATCGACTGGATGCGCAAACGCTTGGCACCAAGGGCTATTACGACCTGGAGGGCCGCGCGCAGCGACGCATGTCGGCGCACTCGAAAGTGGACCTGGCGACCGGCGAATTGCTGTTTTTTGACTACGGCGACGAGCCGCCCTACATGACTTACGGTGTGGCTGACCCCAGTGGCAAACTGAAACATGAAGTGGCCATCGATCTGCCCGGCCCGCGCCTGCCGCACGACATCGGTTTCACCACGAACTACTCGATCCTGCATGACCTGCCGTTCTTTCACGATATGAATGTGCTGCGTCAACACGGCTACCGTGTGCTGACCTTCCATCGGAATATCCCCACGCGCTTTGGCCTGATCCCACGCTACGGCGCCGGTAGCGAGGTGCGCTGGTTCGAGTGTGAGCCCTGCTACATCCTGCACACCAGCAATGCCTGGGAGGCGGGTGAATGGGTGATCATGGATGGCTGTCGCTCCACCAACCCCATGCCGGAAACCAAGCCCGGAGAGGGTGAGCTGGCGTCTATGCTGGCTTACATGCGCCTGGAGGCCAACAACTACCGCTGGCGTTTCAATTTGCGTACCGGGGAAGTGCGGGAAGGGCCGATTGATGACCTCAATACTGAATTCAACAAGACCAACCCGCTCTACCATGGCCGCGAGGGGCGATTCGCCTATCACCAGCGCATTCCGTTGCACCACGAAGGCGGACTCACGTTGCGCTTTACCGGTTTGGTGAAATACGACAACGAAACCGGCAAGCGCTGGCAGTGGGACTACGGCCCCGGCGTTTTCGGCAGTGAATCCGTCTTTGCGCCGCGGCGTGGTGCCACGGCGAGTGCGGCGGAAGACGACGGGTATGTCATCACGCTGGTGACCGACAGTAACACCTGGCAGTCGGACTGCCTGGTATTCGACGCCCGCGATATTGAGGCCGGGCCCGTCGCCCGCGTGCGCATACCGCAGCGCGTACCCTACGGGTTCCACTCCACCTGGGCGCGGGGTGAGGACCTGTGGCGCGCCGGCCAGTAGTGAACAATGCTTGACCGATCTTGTATTTCGGACAGCCTGGGATAAACTAAGTTCATTAATGCAAGTAACAAGGCGGGGTGGCTCCCGCCTCAATAATCATAAAACCCTGAGGGGCTACCATGACGCATTCCAAACTCCGTATTGCGATTCACACCCTGGCGGCTGTGCCCTTTGCCCTGCCCTTGCTGGCGCACGCCCAGCAACAACTCGAAGAGGTGGTGGTCACCGCCGAAAAACGTGAGCAGAGTATCCAGGATGTCCCCCTGTCCGTGGCAGCGCTCGCGGGCGACGACATCGAAGTGGGCAAGATCAGTGGCCTGAATGACATTGCCTTTCGCACGCCGGGCCTGACCTACAACCAGTTCAGCATCGGCGAGCCGCGCATCTACATTCGCGGCATCGGCAACAGCTCGGATTCTGCGGGCAGTGACCCCGCGGTGGGTGTGTTCCTGGACGAGGTGTATATCGGGCGCACGGGTGGCGTTGGCTTCGATCTGTTCGACCTGGAACGGGTGGAAATTCTGCGTGGCCCGCAGGGTACGCTGTATGGCAAGAATACCAACGGCGGCGCGATCAATATTGTGACCTCGCGTCCCAGCCAGGAAACCGAGGTGCGCGTGCGTGTCTCCGCCGGCACTGACGCGTTGCGCCACTTTCAGGGCCTGGCCAGCGGTGGCCTGACGGACAACCTCGCGGCAAAGATTGTCTATTCCTATCGCGATCGCGACGGCTACAGCCGCAATGTCATCACCCCCGGCGACATCAGCACGCTTGGCAACCTTTCTCAGAGCACCATCATTGGTCCCAGCATCGGCGCGGAGGGTGCCGGGGAGCGGCGTGACGACGCGCGTTCGGTCAACGTGCGCGGCCAGCTGTTGTTCGATATTACCGAGCGCGTCGACCTGTTGCTGAGTGCGGATTATGCGCGGGATGAAACCTCGGGTCCCTGCCGCCACATCCAGAACGTGGACAATGCCATTGCCGGCCTCGGCCCGTTCTGGGAGCTCAACATGTCGGACGAGTACAAGGCCGATGAGCGCCATTGTGCAAGCCAGTTCGACACCTCGCAAAAGCGTGAGGTGAACGGCGTCATGGCGCGCCTGGAGGCAGACCTGGGCTGGTCCAGCCTCACTTCCATTACGGCCTGGCGTTCCAGTGAGTACAACTGGGTGGACGACCTTACCGGGCTGCCGTTGAACAATCTGACCGCACCATCACCCGCTGGTGTGCCGCTGCCCCCCGGCTTCTTTACCACCCCCGGCAACGTGATCAACGGCGCCGAGGAAGATGCCTCGCAGTTTTCCCAGGAATTCCGACTGGCTGGCAACACTGATCGCATCAACTGGCTGGCTGGCGTGTTCTTCATGGAAGAGGACGTGGAGCGTGGCGAGGAGTTCTACACGCAGTACAGCACGCCGCTGCAGGGCCTGGGCCTGGCTGCGGTCGGGGATGTGCTGTTCACACAGGACAATACGACCACGAGTTACGCCGTTTACGGGCAGGCCGACTGGTCCTTTACCGATCAGCTTACCCTGACCTATGGCGTGCGCTGGGCCGAGGATGAAAAGGAGATCACCCAGAATTCCATTGACCTGCTGGGCACCACCCCGTCCGGGGTGCCGCTGATCCTGCCGTCCTTTGCCGCGCCCGTATCGGCCGATGATTCGTGGTCGGAGGTGACGCACAAACTGTCGCTGGCCTACCGGCCGACAGACGACCTGATGCTTTACGCGACCTACTCCGAGGGTTTCAAGAGTGGCGCCTTTCAGTCCCAGACCAACCTCCCAAGCGTGGCAACGCAGCCCGTAGACCCGGAGGTGGTGGAAAACATCGAAGTGGGCATGAAGTCCTCGTGGTGGGATCGTCGCCTGCAATTCAACCTGTCCTACTACGATATGGACTACGAGGACCTGCAGGTGTTTGAGCTGAACAGTCGCTTCCTGCTCGTGCTGCTGAATGCGCAGGCAGAATCGAAGGGTGTGGAGGCCTCGATAGACCTGGTGCCGATCGAGAACCTGACCTTGAACGCCAGCTACAACTGGAGTGACGCCACGTTCAAGGAGTTCACCAACTCCAATGGCCTGGACCTTGCCGGGCGCGATCTGCCTTTTGCACCGGATGCTGCCCTCACCACGACGGCGAACTACCGGGTCAATCTGGCCAATGGTGGCGCACTGGACTTCGGCGTCAGCTACAGCTGGAAAGACGAGTACTTTACCGGGCCGCAGAACCGCGCGGTGGAGCGTCAGGCCGCGATCGAGCTGCTGGACGCCAGTGTCAGCTGGACCAGTGCAGATGGTTCCCTGGCAGTGGACCTGTGGGGCAAGAACCTGAACGATGAATTGCAAGTCAGTAGCCGTATCGTCGACCCCACCGGAGTCACCTCCGAGTATTATATGCCGCCGCGCACCGCGGGCGTGACGCTGACCAAGAGCTTCTGATCACGGCATGCGGCTTCGGGGCCTGCAACCCCGTGACGAAGGTGTGGTGTGTTGCAAGCGCAACTGCGAGCGACGCGGGTGGAGGCCCGCGTTGCTTTCACCTAAGATGCCCGCCATGAAACAGTCGTTCTTCACCGTCAATCCCGCCTGTGTCCGCGCATGGACAAGTTGAGAACCCGCGCCAGTTCCATCAACCGGGCCCTGGACCAGATAGGGGACAAATGGTGCCTGCTGATTATCCAGGAGGTGTTCTGGGGCGTGAACACCTTCAGCGGCATGCTCGAAGCCACCGGCGTATCACGCGGCGTGTTGTCCAACCGCCTCAAATGGTTGCAGGCGCAGGACTGCCTGCGCAAGCGTGTTGCCACAGGGGGACCACGTCACCCGGTCTATCACCTGACCCGCAAGTCGGTCGACCTGTACCAGATATCGCTGATGGCAGTGGCCTGGGAGGAGCGCTATTTCCCCCCGCCGGAGGCGGGCAAGGTGCATTTGCGCCACCGTTCCTGCGGCAACACCCTGCACCCGCGGTTGCGCTGTGGCACCTGTCGGCAGGATGTACACGGGCGTGACGTCGCCTATCATCCTGGCCCTGGTGCCACTCGCGATGTGCGCGACAAGAAGGTGCGGCGGCGTTCCTCACTGTCGGCGTTCGATGTGCCGGGGGAGCACAGCGTGTACCGCAACCTGATCGACCTGGTAGGAGACCGCTGGACGGCAAACGTGATCGCGCTCGCTTTCCACGGTTTGCAGCGCTTCGACGAGTTTCACCAGGAGTTGCCGGTGGCGACCAACATTCTTGCCGACCGTATGCGGTTCCTGGTCCAGCAGGGCGTTTTTATTACACGGCCCTACCAGCAGCGGCCATTGCGCCAGGGTTACGAGCTGACCGAAAAGGGCTGGGATCTGTTCCCCTACTTCCTGACGTTGCTGCAGTGGGGTGATCGCTGGTGTGACCCCAGCGGTGCGGGTCGCCCCATGTGTCTGACCCATACGCTGTGTGGCGAAAACCTCCACGGTGAGGTGGTCTGCAATCACTGCGGCGAAGAGCTCAGCGCCCATTATGTCGATTTCAGCATCGGGCCCCCGCAAGCTGCCTAGCTTGTTGCTTGCATAAACATACCGAATTGTGACACTGTGCACGGTGACACCTGCAACAAGCTACGGAGAGCCCGATGAGCGCCCTGTTCACCAAGCACCAGGACCTGTTGACCAAAGCGCTGGATGCCTGCAGCCACCGCTATGCCTGGAGTGGCTGGCCGGAAAACCCGAGCAGCAAGATTCACGGCGAAGAGAAGCCGGCCGCTGGGTTGGCGCGCTTTGAGGCCCAGCTGGGGCAGGATTTTCCGCTTGTGCAGCCGGGAGAGGTGGCCCGGGTGGGGGAGGAAGTGTCGCCCTACACGGGGGAACCGCTCGGCGTGCGCTACCCCCGGGCCGACCCCGAGGTGCTCTTTACGGCCATCAACTCGGCGCGCCCCGCCTGGGCGGCGGCCACACCGGAAGCGCGGGTGGGCGTGTGCCTGGAAATCCTGCAGCGCTGTGGTGAGCAGCTGTTTGAAAACGCCCACGCCACCATGCACACTTCCGGGCAGTCCTATGTGATGGCCTTTGCCGGCAGTGGCGCCAACGCCCTGGACCGCGGCCTGGAAGCGCTGGCCTACGCGCACAAGGCCATGCAGGATGTGCCGGCCACCGCGCACTGGGAGCGCAAGTTCGGGCGCGATGGCGTTGCCAGCCTGGACAAGCGCTACCGCCTGGTGCCGCGTGGCATCGGCGTGGTGATCTGCTGCGCCACGTTTCCCCTGTGGAACACCTACCCCGCGCTGTGCGCTTCGCTGGCCACGGGTAACCCGGTGGTGCTGAAACCCCACCCCGCGGCGACTTTGCCGGTCGCACTTGTCGCACGGGTTTGCCGTGAGGTGCTCGCAGAAGCCGGCTACGACCCCAACCTGGTCACACTGGCTGCCGATACGCGTGTGGACCCGGCCACGCTGCCACTGATTCAGCACCCGGACACCGCCATTATCGATTTCACCGGCAGCCCCCGCTTCGGTAGCTGGCTGGAGCAGAACTGTCCTGGCAAGCAGGTCTATACGGAAACCGCCGGCTGCAATTCTGTGGTACTGGAATCCACCGATGACCTGCAGGCAACAGCGCGCGCGGTGGCCCATTCACTGTGTCAAGCGTCGGCCCAGATGTGCACCAGCGTGCAGAACATTCACGTGCCAGCCGCCGGGGTGCGCGTTGCGGGGGAATGGGTGCCGCATGCCGAGGTCGCGGCGGCCATCTGCAGCGCCGTGGACGGCTGGCTGGCCGACCCGCGGGCCGCGGCAACCCTCTGTGGCACGCTGTTTGATCCGGCGGTGCAAAGCAACGTCGATCGCTACCGCCAGCTGGCCGCCGCGCAGCAGCGGATTCTGCGAGACTCCGCGCCCTATGAAAACCCGGGTTTCCCGGCGGCGCGCACGGCAACGCCGCTGGTCATTGCCGCCAGCGAGGACGATCGCGACTGGTATCGGGAGGAAGTCTTCGGGCCGGTGTCGTTCATCATTGCCAACGCCGATGCCGAGGCCTGCCTGCGGGACGCCACCGGCAACGCCCGCGACTGTGGCGCCATCACCTCCCATGTGTACTCGACGGATGCAGGGTTTCTTGGCCGGGCCGTGGATGCCTACCACGCGGCGGGCGCATCGGTTGCCTGCAACCTGACCGGCATGCCGATCAACTTTGCGGCCGCCTACTCGGATTTTCACGTCACCGGCCTGAATCCGGCGGGGAATGCCTGCCTGGCGGATCTGGCGTTTGTCAGCAACCGGTTTCGGATTGTGCAGAGCAAGTTTATGGGGGTGGCGCCGGCGTCTGCCTGATCGGTGCAGCAAGAGAGAGCGAGACAATGAGTACAGAGGAACTGCTGAAGATCGCGTATCAGCACGTCGCGGCGGAAGGGGTGCGGGATTACGCGGCCACACTGGCCACGTTGGAGGCCGACCCGGTCTACGAGCTGTTTCCGGTGGGGCTGCGCATGCGCGGCATGGCTGCGGCCGAGCGCTACTACCGGCATTTCTTCGACAACGTTGCGCCCTGTTTTGACCCGGACAGCATGGTGCTGCACGGCGAGTGGCCCGGTGAAACCGGTGTGGCCATTGAGTATACGGTCCGCTACCGCTTCCCCGACGGGCGACAGAAGCCGTTTCGCATTCTGGGCATTCTCACCTACGGCAGCTACGCGCTCACTGGCGAGCGGGTGTATGCGGATGAAGAGCTCCTGCGCATCATGTTTGCCCCGATCTGGGATGAGATGGAGCCCATCAGCGAGGGCTGACCCCGGCGCAGCGTCAAGCCGGCGCTGTAGCCTGCCTGAACGCCAGGGCCTCGGTTACATGCTGCAGGTTGATGCAGTCGGCGCCCTCCATATCCGCCAGCGTCTGCGCCACACGCAGGCTGCGATGCAGGCCGCGCCCGGAAAGCTGCAGCGCATCTGCTGCCTGCTCGAGCTGCCGACGCGCCTCGGGCCGCAGTACACACTGTGTAGCCAGGGCCTGTGCCGACAGCGCGGCGTTGGTGCATCCCTGACGCGCCTGCTGCCGTTGCCGGGCCGCCAGTACCCGCTTCCGCACGGTAGCTGACGCTTCGCCTTTTGATTGTGTTTCCAGTAGCAGGCGAGCCGGTAGCCGGTGCATGCTGACGTGCAGATCAATACGGTCGAGCAGCGGCCCAGACAGGCGGTGCCGGTAGCGCTGGATGTGCTCGCTGCTGCAGCGACAGCTGTGCTCCGGGTCGCCATAGTAGCCGCAGGGGCAGGGGTTCATTGCCCCGATCAGTTGAAACCGCGCGGGATAGGTGAATTTATGCGCGGCGCGGGACAGGGTGACGGCGCCGGCCTCGAGCGGCTCGCGCAGCATTTCCAGCGCCTGGCGGCTGAACTCCGGCAGTTCGTCGAGAAACAGCACGCCGCCATGGGCAAGGCTGGCCTCGCCCGGCCGTGGTCGGGCGCCACCGCCGATGAGTGCTGCGGCGCTGGCACTGTGGTGCGGGTGGCGAAAGGGCCGGCGCCAGAGGTGCTCCACGCTGGTGCTGTCGTGAAAGCTGTGCAGGGCCGCGCAGGTGAGGGCCTCCTGCATGTCAGGCGGCGGCAACAAACCGGGCAACCGGCTCGCCAGCAGCGTTTTTCCCGTACCAGGTGGACCCACCAGAATCAGGTTGTGATTGCCCGAGGCGGCTACTTCAAGTGCACGCCGCGCCAGCGCTTGTCCGGCGACCTCCATCAGGTCGGGGTAGGGCATGGCAGGTTGCGGCTGTGGCCGGTGCTCCTCTACTGCAAGCCTGTGGCGGCCGTTGAGGTGAGCGCACAGTGTGAGCAGGTCCTCTGTGGCGATGATGCGACTCCCGGGTACGGCGGCGGCCAGCGGCGCGCTCGCCGCCGGGGTTACCAGTGCGCGCCCTGCGGCGCTGCAGGCCAGCGCTGCGGGGATGATGCCCGGCACCGGTCGCACGGCACCGCTCAGGGCCAATTCGCCAACAAATTCGTGGTCGGTGAGAGCCGATGCTGGCAGCTGCCCGGAGGCGGCAAGAATGCCCAGCGCGATGGGCAGGTCGAAGCGGCCACCTTCCTTGGGCAAATCGGCAGGTGCCAGGTTGACGGTGATACGCCGGTCGGGAAACTCGAAGTGGGTCTGCTGCAGAGCGCAGCGCACCCGGTCGCGGCTCTCGCGCACGGCGGTTTCCGGCAACCCGACAATCTGGAAGGAGGGCAGCCCGTTGCCGAGGTGGGTTTCCACCTGTACCAGGGGCGCTTCTATGCCTACCGCAGCGCGGCTGTAAATGATGGACAGTTCCATGGCTCATCCTTGAGCACAGACCCGCATTGCCTGCAAACAGTATGACGGGTCAGGTTTTTGCCTGTGAGGCTTCGAATTCCTTGGTCAGGGTTTCCAGTTCGGATTCCAGCTGCGCGACGCGCGCCCGGGTTCTGGCGAGTATTGCGGCCTGGGCATCAAATTCCTCCCGGCTGACAACATCCAGCTTGCCCAGCGCCGACTGCGCCAGGGCGCGGGCTCCTTTGTCGACCTCGGCGCGCAAGCCGGGGCTGCCGACCAGTGCCGACATTTGCTGCAGTACCTCGCCTATTGGCGGCGGTTTGAGGGCCATGACGCGTGAATCCTTAGTCAGCCAGAACAGTGTGCAGTGTAGAGGAATTGTAAAAAGACGCACAGATCATCTGGGTGCACCAATTGTGTGCGGCGCGCCGCATTGGTGCGTGGCGCACCCGCTGAGGCCCCCCTCAGGCAGGCCCTCCAGAGGCGGAAAAGTTGAATAAGTGTATGTAATAAATAGAAAAAACCATGGTTGGCACAGCACCTGCAAAGCTCGGACTGCAAAAAGTGAATTATGCAGATCAGAAAAGTTCCGTGCCGAGCACACATTTTTTGACTGCCAAACCAAGGAGAACGACACATGCTGCACAAAAAACTGCTTCCCGCTTCCCTCGCCGCCGTCCTGTTCGCAGGTGCTGTTTCTGCCCAGGCGGAAATCAGCGGTAACGTCACCCTCGCCACTGACTACGTGTTCCGTGGTATTTCGCAAACCGACGAGAAAGGCGCCATTCAGGGTGGCTTTGACTGGTCTGGCGATACCGGCCTGTACGCCGGCATCTGGGCCTCCAACGTCGCTTTCGGTGGTGCTACTACCGAAATGGACTACTACTTCGGCTACGCCGGCGAGACCGACGGCGGCTTCGGCTACGACGTGGGCATCATCTACTTCGATTACGAGGGTGAGTCTTCCCTCGACTACATCGAATACGCCCTGGGCCTGAGCTACGCCGACTTCAGCGTCGGCTTCGTCTACTCAGACGAGTTTGGTGATGGCGGCCCCGAGTACATGTACTACTCGGCCGGTTACTCTCTGGGCCTCACCGAAGCCATCAGCGTGGATTTCAACATCGGTTTCACTGATACCGACCAGGACGACTACTGGGAAGCCGGCGCTGACAGCTACACAGACTATGGCGTCACCTTCGGTTACAGCGCCATGGAACTGGATTTCGCCCTCGCGTTGATCGGCACCGATCTGGACGATGTGGAAGCTGCGGACGACCGCATCGTGTTCTCCATCTCGAAGAGCCTGTAAGCGTTTCGGGACTGAAACTTACGGCGCCCCACGGGGCGCCCTGCTGATACCTGGAGACTGACATGAAATTAATAACGGCGATCGTCAAGCCATTCAAACTGGACGACGTGCGCGAAGCACTTTCCGAGATCGGTGTACAGGGCATCACTGTCACCGAAGTGAAAGGCTTTGGGCGCCAGAAGGGGCACACCGAGTTGTACCGGGGTGCGGAGTATGTCGTGGATTTCCTGCCGAAAGTGAAGATTGAAGTAGCGGTAGCCGAAGCGTTGGCCGAGAAGACCATCGAAGCCATCACCCGGGCTGCCAACACCGGCAAGATCGGTGATGGCAAGGTGTTCGTGTCCACGCTGGAGCAGGTGATTCGTATTCGTACCGGCGAGACCGGCGAAGACGCCATCTAAATCCACCGAGACTAACTACGAGAGTGATTCCCATGGAAAACCAGATATTTGAATTACAGTACGCGATGGACACCTTTTATTTCCTGGTGTGCGGCGCCCTCGTGATGTGGATGGCGGCCGGCTTCGCAATGTTGGAGGCGGGCCTGGTGCGCGCCAAAAACACGACGGAAATTCTGACCAAGAACGTGGCGTTGTACGCCATTGCCTGCACCATGTACCTGATCTGCGGTTATCAGTTCATGTACGACGGTGGCTTCTTCCTCTCTGGCGTCACCACCGTGGCACAGATGGACGATGTGGCAGTAGCCTCCGTGCTGGCAGACTCGGCGGAAGCAGGGTTCGGCGGTGATTCGGTGTACTCCGGCGCGTCCGACTTCTTCTTCCAGGTGGTGTTTGTTGCCACGGCGATGTCGATTGTGTCCGGTGCGGTAGCCGAGCGCATGAAGTTGTGGGCGTTCCTGGCGTTTGCCGTCGTCATGACCGGTTTCATCTACCCGATCGAGGGCGGCTGGACCTGGGGTGGCAAGGCGGTTCCGTTCATCGGTGAGCTGTCCTACAGCGACTACGCCGGCTCAGGCATCGTGCACCTTGCTGGTGCGGCTGCAGCGCTTGCGGGTGTTCTGCTGCTCGGTCCGCGCAAGGGCAAGTACGCAGCTGACGGTTCGGTCAAGGCCATTCCCGGCGCCAACATGCCGCTGGCCACGCTCGGTACCTTCATCCTCTGGATGGGCTGGTTCGGCTTCAACGGTGGCTCAACCCTCAAGCTGGGTGGCATTGCCGTTGCCAACGAAGTGGCCAACGTGTTCCTGAACACCAACGCCGCTGCTGCCGGTGGCCTGATTGCCGCACTGCTGCTGTCACGCCTGATCTTCGGCAAGGCCGACCTGACCATGGCTCTGAACGGCGCACTGGCCGGCCTGGTGGCGATTACCGCCGAGCCTGCTGACCCCACCCCGCTGCTGGCGATGATCATCGGTGCCATCGGTGGTGTGATCGTGGTGTTCAGCATCGTGGCGATGGACAAGGTGAAGATCGACGATCCGGTGGGTGCTATCTCAGTACACGGTGTCGTGGGCATCTGGGGCATCTTCGCGGTCCTGCTGTCCGACCCCGATGCGACCTTCATGGGTCAGCTGGTAGGTACCCTGGTGATCTTTGTCTGGGTCTTCGGCGCCAGCCTTATTACCTGGGCCATCCTCAAAGCGGTCATGGGTGTACGGGTCAGTGAAGAGGAAGAGTACGAAGGTGTCGACATGTCCGAGTGCGGTATGGAAGCCTACCCGGAGTTTGTGGCACAGAAGTAAGCAACAGCTTGCGGGCGCATTGATGCAATGCGTGTTTGGGGGCCTTCGGGCCCCCTTTTTTATGCTCTGGCGGTCGCGGCGAGCAGCTCGCTGGCCGCCGCAAAGATGCAACGTGTTTCCTCGGGCAAGCGACCGGGCCCACCCGCCACATGGCCAAAACGCGACTCTATTACCCGGCATTCCATGCCCAGCGAGGCGGCATCGCGCGTGGCGTCCTCCGCGGTGAAGTAAAGGTCGGTGCTGGAAGGCATGAGGATGCCGGGCCCGTGTGACCGTGCTTTTTCACCAGCCGCAGGCAGCAGGTTTGCGCTCTGCCAGGTACGCAGCTGCAGCAGCAGGTCGTTGGCATCCTGGCTCAGGTGATCCTCCACCCAGTACTGCAGCAGGTCCTCGATGCTGGCAAACCCCAGGGTGCGGTAGAGTTCGTCGCGGAAGAAGGCCTGGCTGTAGGCCCAGCCGGCGTAGACCGTTGCGAAGGCGCTCAGCCCACGCGCGGGCGGCACGTGGTAGCGCCCCTCGGCGAAGGCCGGGTCCGCAGTGAGTGCGGCTGCCACACCTTCCAGGAAAACCCGGTTGTGGGGATAGCATTTTGCCGTTGCACAGACGGCCAGTACGCTGTCGGCTGCGGCCGGGTATGCCTGCGCCCATTGCAAGGCCTGCAGTCCGCCCATTGACCAGCCCATGACCAGTCGCGGGGTGGCGCCGCCAAAGCGGGCTGCCAGCAGCGCCTGCTGAGCGGTGACGTTGTCGGCAATACTGGTGAGCGGAAAGTCCGGCCCTGCCTGGGGCGGGGGCGTATTACTGGGTGAACTGGACTCGCCCGCGCCAAAGAGGCAGGGAATGATCACGCAGTAATCGCCGCCCCCAAGCGGGCTGGTGGGGTCGTCGACCCAGGGGCGGTTGCTAGCGCCTGTGCCGCCGTAGTAGGTGGGCAATAGCACAAGGTTATTTTTTGGTGCGTTCAGTGCACCAAATTGGTGGTAGTGCAGCCGGGCGCTGCGTAACACCACACCACTTTGCAGTGTGAAATCCCCCAGCTCGTGATCATGTTCCTGCCAATACTCTATATTTATCAATGGGTTGACTCCTATTCTGAGCTTTTAAATTTAAACATACATTCTGGCATGTTTCTTGGATGCTTCGGTGTAGCAAGAAACATTCCCGTCTATGGAGCTCTTATGGAAATTGAACAGTTGAAACAACGGTGCCTGGAACAGGGCGTTAAGTACGGCATAGCGAGCTACGTGGATATTCACGGCGCGAGCAAGGGCAAGTTTGTGCCGGTTGGCCACTTCAAGCAGATGTTCGCGGGCTCGGAGTTGTTCACCGGCGCCGCGCTGGATGGCGTGCCGCAAGACATCGCTGACAACGAGGTGGCCGCCATGCCGGATATGGCATCGATGCAGCAGTGCCAATGGAATCCCGAGCTGGCCTGGTTCGCCAGCGACCTGTACCTGGATGGCAAACCCTTTGAAGCCTGCTCTCGCAGTATTTTGAAGCGACAGTTGGCGAAAGCAGCTTCCATGGGGTTTACCTTCAACCTGGGGATAGAAACCGAGTTCTTCATTTTGCGCAAGGGGGAAGATGGTCGCCCGGTGCCCTTCAGTGACCGCGACACGCTGGGCAAGCCCTGCTACGACATTCCCAGCATGATGGACAATATTGGCATCATTGATGAATTGGTACAGGCTTTGAGTGGCATGGGTTGGGGTGTTTATTCCTTTGACCACGAGGACGCCAACGGCCAGTTCGAGATCGACTTCAATTACGCCGATGCCCTGACCATGGCCGATCGCCTGGTGTATTTCCGCTTGCTGGCCAATGAGATCGCGCGCAAGCACGGCGCGTTCGCCAGCTTCATGCCCAAGCCCTTTGCCGACCGCACGGGGAGCGGCGCGCACTACAACATGTCGCTGGCCAGCGCGGAATCCGGGCAGAACCTGTTTGCTGTCTCAGCGGAAGATGACCGCTATGCCTGTGGCGTCTCCGAGCTGGCGTATCAGTTCATTGGCGGTGTACTGCGCCACGCCAAGGCGATCAGCGCGGTGGTGGCGCCGACGGTGAACAGTTACAAGCGACTGGTGCGCCAGGGCAGTATGTCCGGCTCCACCTGGGCGCCGGTGTTCTGCTGTTATGGCAACAACAATCGCACCAACATGTTGCGCATTCCCAGCGCAGGCGCGCGCGTAGAGTGCCGGGCACCTGATATCGCCTGCAACCCCTACCTGGGTGCAGCGCTGATGCTCGCCGCCGGCTTGGAGGGCATTGAGCAGGGTATTGACCCGGGCCAGCCACACCGGGAAAACATGTACCACTACAGCGATGCCGAAATCGCCGAGGCGGGGATTGAGTGCCTGCCCAAGACGCTTTCCGAGGCCACCGATGCCATCGCCGGGGATGAGCTGGCCTATAAGGTGCTCGGTGCCGATATGCACAAGGCCTTTGTCGACTTCAAGCGGGCCGAGTGGGACAGCTACCACAACACGGTATCCGACTGGGAGGTGGCACGTTACCTGCGCCTCTTTGGCTAAACAGCGCCGGGCTCCCCGGTGCGGTGCTTTGCGCCGCCCGGGGTTCAGTGCGTCCAGACGTCGCACGCCGGGCGTGTGCTTGCCTTTGGGTGCGGTGCACTTACACTGTAGGCTCTTTCACGGACGGGGCGAAACATGAGGCGAACCAAGGAGGATGCGGCAAAAACCCGGCAGAGCCTGGTGGACGCGGCACTCAAGCTCTTTGGCCAGCGCGGTTACAGCGGCACGACCCTGCGTCTTATCGCGGACGAGGCGGGGTGTTCCCGCGGGCCGATTTACTGGCATTTCGCCAGCAAGGAAGAGTTGTTCGAGGAAATCCTCGCCTACTCGCAGTTGCCTCTGGAGCGCCTGGTCGCACTGCACCACGAAGCGAGTGATCCGCTCGCGGCTGCTGCCGATTTTTCCCGGCAGTGGTTGCGCATGCTGCTGGACGACAGCTACTTTCGCCAGTCCTTCGAGATCTTCCTCAACAAGACCGAATTTACCGAGGCGGTATCCAAAACCCTGGCGCGCGAGCGGGCGCTGACGGCGTCACTGATCACCACCTTCGCTGACTGGGTAGAGCGCTATCGCGCTGAACAGGGCGTGGCGGGGGCAATCAACAGCCGCACGGTGGCATTGTCCATGTATGCCTATCTGATGGGGCTGACGCAAAGCTGGTTGTTCGACTCCGGTATTACGGATCTGGACAACAACCTCGATTTCTTTGTCGGCGAGTTCCAGCGACTGCTACGTACAGGCGAGTGATTGCGAGCGCATCATTTGGCGTATCTTGCGCTCCAGGTAACGGTACTCTTCGAAATCCAGTATGGCATCGCGGTCATCGCTGCTTTTTTCCAGGCCGGGGCGAATCGTCTCGAGAATACGACCTGGCCGTGTGCCCATGAAGAACACCACGTCACCCAGGTAGAGTGCTTCTTCGATGTCGTGCGACACCATGAGTACGGTGGTGCGCTCCTGGTGCACGATTTCCAGCAGCAGGCTCTGCATCTGCCAGCGGGTTTCCGGGTCCAGCGCGCCGAAGGGTTCGTCCATCAGCAGTAGTGAGGGGTTGCTGGCCAGGCTGCGCGCGATGGCTACGCGCTGCTGCATGCCACCGGAGAGCTGGTGCGGGTAGGCGCGTTCGAAACCACCCAGTTTCACTGCATTGATGAAATAAGGCACCACGCCCTCACGCAGGCTGAGCGCTTCCCCGCGGGCCTTCAGGCCGAACGCCACATTCTCTTCGACGGTCAGCCAGGGGAAGGAACTGTAGTTCTGGAACACCATGCCCCGGTCTATGCCGGGGCCGTGAACGGCGCTGCCGTCGACGACGATCTCACCGGCATCCTGCGTTTCCAGGCCGGCGATAATCCGCAATAGCGTGGATTTGCCGCAACCGGAGGGGCCGAGCAGGACCCCGACACCGGTTTTTGGCAGTTGGAAGTTGATGTTGTCCAGGGCGGTCAGGGTCTGCCCCGAGCGCAGCAGGAAATGCTTGCTGACGCCCGAGACAGTCAATCCGCTGTGTGTCGCGTCGCTCATTATTTCAGCGCCGCTGCCAGCGGGGTGGTGTCGACGCCGGCTGCCATCGGCATCGCCTTGTCGATGAAGCCGAACTTCAGCCACCAGTCGGTGGTGACATCCCAGTGGTTCTGCATGCCGTCGGCGACAATGCCCAGCGGCAATTCACCGGCTTTTAACCCCATGAAAATAGCGGCCTGGTCGCGGTCGAATACAAAGATACCCCCTTTGAGGATCTCTCCGGTGCTGCCCAGTACCTGCTCCACATCGGCAACGGTAAACTGCAGGCCGTCGGCGATAATCTGGTTCGCTTCTGCGGTGTTTGCCTTCCAGAAATCAACGGCGTTGAAGTAAGCGCGTGTGAGCTTCGCGGCATCCTCAGGGCGTTCTGCCATGAAGGCCGTGCTCATGTACAGTGCATCGCCCAGCATCGCCGTGGTGATGTACTTCTCTTCGGTGGAATCTGCCGCCACGGTAGCACCGGGCATCGCTTCAAGTACCTGCGAGCCAAAGGGTTCCCAGAATTCGGCGGCCGCTGCGGTGCCGCCGACCATCGCGCCCACCGCATCATCCATGATCAGGTTGGTGAAGGTGACTTCATCAATGCCCACGCCGTTATCCGTGAGCCACTCGGCCATGAAAATCTGCGTCAGACCGCCTTCCAGTACGGCCACTGTCTCGCCCTTCAGTTGCTCCGCGCTGGTGATGCCCGGTGCGAGGACGATCTTGTCTGTGCCGTAGGACGGGTTGGTATAGGTGACCAGTTTGATGCCAACGTCCTTGTCGGCGGCGATGGGGCCGTATTCCGCCGTGCTTGAGGTGGCGTGCAGTTCACCTGCCGTCATCAGGGCAAAACTCTGGTAGGGGTCCTCGATGATGCTGATATCGAGCTCCAGGCCTTCAGTGAGGCCCTTTTCCTTGGCGATGAACCAGAAGCCGTAGCCGGGCCAGGAAAAAAGCGACAGTTTTACAGGGTCTGCCGCTTGCGTGGCGGACCCCAGGGCGAGGGCCAGAATGGCAATGCCGGATCGAATGTAGCGCATGGTGGTGCTCCTTTGCGGTTGAGTGCTGCTAGTGGGACTCGAGGTAACGAAACGCAGTGCGATGCAGCAGTTTGAACAATGCGTCAAAAAGCAGGCCCAGCAGGCCAATAACCAGAATGCCGGCCATGATGTCGTCGATATGCACGAAGCGTTTGGCGCGCATCATCATGGCGCCGATGCCGTCGGTGGCCGCGACGATCTCGGCAATCACAAGGTAGGTCCAGCTCACCGCGAGCATCTGCCGCAGCACATCGAGGTAGCCGGGCAAGCTGGACCGCAGGGTCACGGAGAGCAGAATCTGGGGCGCGCGCAACCCCAGGGTGCGAGCAGTTTCTATGTAGACCCTGGGCACCAGTCGCGTGACGTCGGCGAGCATGATGATGAGGAAGAACAGCACGCCGATCACCAGCAGGGCGATCTTCTGCTCGTCTCCGGTGCCCAGCCACATCAGCAGCAGGGGAATAAAGGCCGGGGCGGGCAGGTAGCGGAAGGCGCTGGCCAGGGGGCCGATAACCCGATCGACGGGACGATAGGCGCCCATCAACAACCCGAGCGGCAGGGCGATCGACACGGCGATGCCAAAGCTCAACAGAATGCGCTTCACGCTCGCCCAGATGTCGTTGGCGAAGTCTTTTTCCACCAGCAGTTCATAGAGGGCGGCGAAGACTTTTTCCGGGCCCGGGAACAGGCGCGGCGGGGCAATCTCGGCGTGTGCGGCGAGCCACCAGCCACCGATGAAAAGTAGCCAGCCCAGTGCGCCCAGCAGTGTTCGCGAGCCGAGCACAGCTCTCACGCTGTCGCTGAAGCGGGCCGTTTTGTCATTGGCTTCGGTCATCGTGAATTAAAACGCCGTGAGAAAGCTGAGTGCATCGACGCCTACGGCGCGGCCTTCCTTGAGAGACGCCTTGACCTCATCGGCGCCGTATTCCTCGGCGTAAATCCGCGACACACGGTGCTTGTGAAAAGCGCGCGCCTGTTCGGCGAAGCCCAGGGTCTGTGCCTCCACGGCCGGCTGCATGGTGCGGTGGAGCTCAGGCAGTCGGTACCAGCCCAGAGTGGGTTTTTCATGGTGTGCATTGTGGTAGCAGAAGTTGAGCACCAGCAGGTTGATAGCAGGAAAACGATGGGAGAGCAGGTTGCTGTAGGTGTTTGCCTGCTCGTACGCGGCATCACCCTTGTGCGGGAATACGGTGTCGGTGTCGTCGAGGTTGAAAATGACTTCGTAGTTGTGCTGGTAGCAATCCATGAAACGCAGCGCGGTAAACAGCAGTAATTGCGCCAGCGCGTAGAGCAGGAAAGCCACGGGGCTGATGACCAGTACCAGGGCCAGTATGGCGCCGCGTATCAGCAGTACACGCAGTACACGTTCCCGCTGCGCCCGCTTGGATTCGATAACCCAGGGCGCAATGACGAGCATGGTGTGCATCATGATTTCAACGGCGGGGATATAGGCCCACTCCGCGGCGTGCACCACCTTGGCCAGTGTGGGGTGACGCTTGAGGAAGCTGCGATAATCCCACACCACCGGGTCGTAATTGTCGACGTGATGGCGCATGTGCTTGTAGCGGATATCCTCGAAGCGGCCATAGCAGCTGCCGGTTACCCAGTTCAGCACCTTGCCCAGGGCGGCGTTGGCTTTCGCCGACATGAATACCGCGTTGTGGCCGCAGTCGTGGAGCAGGTACGCGGCGATGAGCATGCTGTGCGCGAGCGCGATAACGCCCACCGCGTTGACGACAGCGTTTGCCTGGAACAGGGCAAGCCAGCCGCCTGTGTAAGCGAGGGCAATGTAGGCCAGGACCAGAACGGTGTAGTGCGCGCCTGCAGGGTCGCGCAGTTTTAAGAAGTCACGCATGACGGGCCTCCTTGTGGGCAGGGGTTTGTGACCAGAGCGCGAAGTGCCTCTGTTCCTCGGCGCCTATCCAGCGGTTGAGATCCCACAGGTCGGCGATGGGTGCGTTGGTGAAGGGGAGGTGGTGCAGGTAGCCGTCCGGGCCGAACTCCGGCGTGAGTGTGGTTTCGGCGTAGCCACGCGCCTGTTGCGCGGACCAGATGGCCTCCCAGCAGCGTTGATGGCTGGCCAGTGCTTCTGCGTACTCGGGCGCGCCGGGGTGTGGCACCTGCGGCCCCTGGTCGTAGCCTACCCGGCCGTGTACGTGGTGGGCGTGTTCAGCGGCAAGTGTGATGGCATCCCATTCGCTGTCCATCAGGCGCTCGCTCACAACTACCCAATGGCTGAAGTCGCAGGTGATTTTGATGTCCGGCAGCTGCTCTAATATGGATACCGTGTTCCAGGGGCAGTAGAAGCTGCGCCCGCGGTGGGTTTCGAAAGAGCAGAGCACCCCGTGTTTGTCGGCAATGTCCATGGCGGCCTGGAAGAAGTGCACACTGTCCTCAATCGGCCAGGCATCGCAGCCACCCATGACATTGATGAAGCGGGGTGCCAGCGGTTTGCCGAGGACGATCTGGGCCTCCAGGTCCTCCAGGTGTTCACTGATGCTGGCACGTCGGCGCGGCACATAGGAGCCTGCAGTGCAGATCTCCTGGATCCACTCCAGCCCGTGCGCTTCCAGCGCCGCAGCCAATGCGTGCAGATGGCCTGGCGCGCTGTGCAGGGCGGGCGCCTCGAGCCCGGCGAAGCCTGCGGCCCGGGCCAGCTGGGCGCCCTGGTCAATGCTGCCGGTATGTCCCCACAGGGTTTTAAAGTTACGTAATTGCATGTTCTGGTCCTGGCCGTGGTGCTGACTTAAGGGCGAGCAACTTCCATGCCAAGATGTATGTATAATTCCAACATATTGATATACATGGGAAAAATAGAATTCTGGTGGAGTCTGAAAAAAGCAGCGCTGCGCTGTTGTGCACCGTGTGGTGCGCACCGCGCGTCTTTTTTGGTGCACGGCGCCAGGCGCACCGGACGCTGTGCAAGGTCGATACTCGACAGGGTCGGCAGCCGTCTGTGCCGCAATGCACCGGAATGGGGCGGCGCATGAAAACGGTGCGTTTTAGGGTGCGCGATGGGCCTTACGGGTTTATCATTGCCCCTGTCGTTGGGCTTTTCAGGACATGGCATGGTTCCTGCTTTGACCTTGTTGTCCGTACTCCTGACAAGACGCGACACGCAAACCAATAGAGCGCTAGGGTTCCGGCCGCAAGCATTGCGGTGACTGGTCCGAGAGCACTCGACCTTTCGGTGAAGGGTTACACGGCGGGACAAAAGCCCGGGAGAACTGAAGGCGAAATGCCGGGGGTACTCTGTGATTAACCGACCAAACCCGACTGAGAGGTACACCATGAAGCGTATTAGTTTATTCCTGCTCCTGTTGCTGTTGTCGACCACAGCCTCGGCCCGCGATAGTTTCAAAATCTGCTGGTCGATCTACGTTGGCTGGGTACCCTGGGCCTACGGCGCCGATCAGGGCATCGTCGACAAGTGGGCCGACAAGTACGATATCGATATTGAAGTGGTGCAGATCAACGACTACATCGAATCCATCAACCAGTACAGCATGGGTGAGTTCGATGCTTGCACCATGACCAACATGGATGCATTGACCATCCCTGCCGCTGGTGGCGTCGACAGCACGGCGCTGATTGTCGGTGACTTCTCCAACGGCAACGACGGCATTGTGCTCAAGGGCAAGGATTCACTGGCGGATATCAAGGGCCAGACCGTCAATCTGGTGGAATTGAGCGTCTCCCATTACCTGCTGGCGCGTGGCCTGGAAAGTGTCGGGCTGACCGAGCGTGATGTTGAGGTGGTGAATACCTCGGATGCCGATATGGTGGCTGTGTACGCCACACCGGGAGTGACCGCAGTGGCGACCTGGAACCCGCTGCTGAGCGAAGTGGCGTCCATGCCAGGCAGCCACCGCGTGTTCGACTCCTCGCAGATTCCCGGTGAGGTGATTGACCTGCTGATCATCAACACGGAAACACTGGCGGCGAACCCGGCACTGGGTAAGGCGCTTACCGGCGCCTGGTACGAAATCATGGCGCACATGAACGGTGGCGATGAGCGTGCAACCGCCGCCAAGACCTTCCTCGCGGAGCTTTCCGGTACTGACCTTGCCGGCTTTGAGTCGCAACTGGCCAGCACCGAAATGTTCTACACCCCGGCAGAAGCGCTGGCGCTGACCAACAGCGAGCAGGTTAAAGAGACCATGCAGACCGTTGCCGAGTTCTCGCACAAGCACGGCCTGCTGGGTGAGGGCGCACCGGACGCCACCTTCATCGGTGTCGAGACCCCGGCGGGTGTGTACGGCGACAGCAACAATATCAAGCTGCGCTTTGATCCAACCTACATGCAAATGGCCCTGGACGGCGAACTCTAGGTTCATCGCTGCGCGGGGGCAGTTCGCCCCCGCGACTCGCTCTCGCAAGGAAGGATCATGAAACGCCTCATCAACCAGACACCTACGCCGATGCTGCGCGTGCTGCTGGGCCTGCTGCCCTTTGTGCTGCTGGTGCTCCTGTACATGTTCGCTTCGGAGGCGCGGCTGGCAGAGAACCCCTCTGACAAGCTGCTGCCAAGTTTCACCCAGATTGGTGATGCCATACAGCGCATGGCCTTCGAGCCCAGCAAGCGCAGTGGCGATTACCTGTTCTGGGAAGACACCTTGAGCAGCCTTACCCGACTTGGCATGGGTGTGCTGATTGCGTCTGCCATCGGTCTCGCGCTGGGCCTGTTTACCGGCGCCTTGCCGCTGGTGTCCGCCTCTGCCAGCCCGCTGCTCACGGTAGTCTCGTTGATTCCGCCGCTGGCGATTCTGCCGGTGCTGTTCATTGTGTTCGGCCTTGGTGAGCTGTCAAAGGTGGCCTTGATCGCCATTGGCATTACCCCGTTTATCGCGCGCGACATACAGCGGCGCACGCAGGAGATTCCCTCCGAGCAGCTGGTGAAGGCGCAAACGCTCGGTGCCAATACCAGCCAGATTGTTTGTCGGGTGCTGTTGCCGCAGTTGATGCCGCGCCTGGTGGATGCCGTGCGGCTGTCGCTGGGTGCCGGCTGGCTGTTTCTCATCGCGGCGGAAGCCATCGCGGCGACGGAGGGGCTGGGCTATCGCATCTTTCTGGTGCGGCGCTATATGGCGATGGACGTCATTCTGCCCTACGTGGCCTGGATTACGCTGCTGGCGTTTGTGATCGACGCGCTGCTCGCAACCCTCAGCCGTCGCCTGTTTCCGTGGCACCATCAGGGAGGCCAGTGATGATTGAAGCGCGCAATCTGTGGAAGAAGTTCGGCGACAAGGTGGTGCTGGAACGCATCAATCTGCAGGTGCAGGAGGGTGAGTTCGTTACTCTGGTGGGCACCTCCGGTTGCGGCAAGAGCACCTTCCTCAACATGCTGCTGGGCACCGAGCCTGTCAGCAGCGGCGAATTGCTGCTGCACGGCAAGCCGGTGCCGGGTGAGCCAGGGCCGGATCGCGGCATTGTGTTCCAGCAGTACTCCGTATTCCCACACATGACCGTGCTGCAAAATGTCATGGCGGCACGCGGCTTTGCCCGCCGCAGCCTCACCGGTGCACTGTTTGGCAGCGCGCGCCGCGAGGCGCGGGAAGAGGCTTTGGGGCTGCTCGAAGAAGTGGGCCTGTCCCACGCGCAGGGTCTCTACCCGGCAGAATTGTCCGGTGGTATGCGCCAGCGCCTGGCGATAGCCCAGGCGCTGCTCGGTCGCCCCGGTATTCTCCTGCTCGACGAGCCTTTCGGGGCGCTTGACCCTGGCATCCGTGCCGACATGCATGACCTGGTCTTGCGCCTCTGGCGCCAGTACCGGCTCACCGTGTTCATGGTGACGCACGACCTGAAAGAAGGTTTTTACCTCGGCACCCGTTTGTGGGTGTTCGACAAGACGCGGCACGACCCGCAGGCGCCGAATGCCTACGGTGCCACCATCACCTACGACCTCCCGGTGGGCAAGATTGACCGGGATACCCTTTCCGATATTGATCGCGACCTGGCGCGCGCAGCAACAGAGACGGCCTGAAATGATGAACGCATGGGATTACGAGACCGAAATCGCCCCCGGGGGCCATTGGTCACTGCGCCTGCGCAGAGGCACAGAAATGCAGCTGACCGATGTGGCGGGCAACGCCAACCTCGGCATGCTTTTCTACAACCCGGAGAACCTGCTGGAGCGCTACAACGCCCCCGACACGCTGAAATGCCAGCACACCTTCAAGCTGACCCAGGGTCACTGCCTGTATTCGGATATGGGCCGCATTTTCGCCTCTATCGTCGAGGATTCGCTGGGCTGGCATGAAACGGTGTGCGGTAACTCGCATGCGGAGCATGTGGCGGCGCAATGGGGTGGGCGCGACTATCAGGCGGACCGCAATGACTGGCACCAGAACGGTCACGATGCCTTTCTCGTTGAACTGGCCAAATACGGGCTTGGCGCGGCGGACATGGCGGCGAACATCAACTGGTTCAGCCGGGTGGCCACCGATACCAGTGGTAATCTGCGTTTGCTGCAGAACCACAGCCCCGCCGGCAGCAACCTGAAGCTGCGTTTTGAAATGGACACACTGGTATTGCTGCATGCCTGCCCGCACCCCCTGAGCCAGGCGTCGGCTTACCCGCGCAGCCCCGTGCGCATTGCCCTGGGCAGGGCGGACCCGGTAGCGGAAGACGACGTTTGCCTGAACCACTGCGAAGAGAACCGCCGGGGCTTTCGCAACAACACGCTATACCACCTGGGACGTTGAGGAGCCCGTCATGTTGACTGAAAGTGCACGTCTCCCCGAGGAGGCAACCTGTCGCGACACCGTGCCGGCCGGCGACTATTACCTGGGGCGCCTGAATGCGGGCCAGACCCTGCGCATCCTGGACAGCGAAGGCAACCAGGCGGCGGATACGCTTTTCTATAGCGCCGACGACAGCAGTGAGCGCTACAGTGCCACCGACACCATTCGGGAACAGGGCAATGTTTACCTGACCGCGGGGTCGGTACTGCGTTCTACCCGCAACACCCCCATGCTGGAGATTGTTGCCGACACCTGTGGTCGCCACGACACGCTGGGCGGGGCTTGCGCCAGTGAGAGCAACACGGTGCGCTACGACCTGGAGAAACGCTGTATGCACTCCTGTCGCGACAGCTGGATGCTGGCGATTGCCGAGCACCCGGAATACGGTATCGGCAAGCGCGACATCGGCCACAACATCAATTTCTTTATGAATGTGCCGGTGACGGAAGCGGGCGGTCTCACCTTCGAGGACGGTATTTCCGCACCGGGTAAATACGTGGAAATGACCGCATTGATGGACGTGGTGGTGCTCATATCCAACTGCCCGCAGCTGAATAACCCCTGCAACGGTTTCAACCCGACACCCGTTGAGGTGTTGATCTGGAATCACTGAATTCGATAACCCCTGTGGTGGACGACCGCGACAGGTAGCGACAAGACGGGACGACCCGCGCCAGGTTTGATGATGTTTGACACAGTACTTGTAGCCAACCGCGGGGCTATCGCCACCCGCATCCTGCGCACGCTACGCCGATTGGAGATCCGCTCTGTCGCGGTGTATGCAGCCTGTGATGCCGAAAGCCTGCACGTGCGTCAGGCGGACCAGGCGTTCTGTCTGGGTGAGGGCGGCGCCGCAGACACCTACCTCAACATGGACCGCATTCTCGAAGTGGCGCGCGAATGCGGCGCGCAGGCAATCCATCCCGGTTACGGCTTCCTCAGTGAAAACGCCACCTTCGTCGCGCGTTGCGAGGCAGAGGGCATCGCGTTTATCGGGCCAACGGCGGAGCAGATGCAGGCCTTTGGCCTCAAGCACCGGGCGCGCGCACTGGCAGAGGAGGCGGGCGTGCCGCTGCTGCCGGGCTCCGGATTGCTCGACAACCTCGCCGCGGCAGAGCAGGAGGCGGCGCGCATTGGCTACCCGGTGATGCTGAAAAGCACCGCCGGCGGTGGCGGCATCGGCATGCAGCTCTGCCACGATGCGCAGGAACTGGCGGGTGCCTTTGATTCCGTGCGTCGCCTAGGTGCCAACAACTTCGCCGATGACAGTGTGTTCCTGGAAAAATTCATCGCCTCGGCCCGTCACATCGAGGTACAGATCGTGGGTGATGGACAGGGTAAGGCGCTGGCGCTGGGGGAACGCGATTGCTCCAGTCAGCGCCGCAACCAGAAAGTGGTAGAGGAGTGTCCGGCCCCCAATCTGGACGACGCCACACGCGCCGCCCTGCACAGTACCGCCGAGCGCCTGCTTTCCAGTGTGGCCTACCGCAACGCTGGCACCGTTGAATTCATCTTTGACGCCGAAACAGCGGCATTTTACTTTCTCGAAGTGAATACGCGCCTGCAGGTCGAGCACGGCGTCACGGAGGAAGTGTTCGGGGTCGACCTGGTCGAGTGGATGTTGCGCATTGCGGCCGGAACACCGCCAGAGCTGGACGCCGAGCGCGGGCTGCTGGCGCCGTCCGGGCACGCGATTCAGGTGCGCGTCTACGCCGAGGACCCCTGGCTGGACTTTCAACCCTGCGCCGGTTTGCTCAGCCACGTGCAGTTTCCCGCTGGCGATGGCGTACGCATAGACCACTGGATTGAATCCGGCATTGAGGTTCCGCCCTTTTTCGACCCCATGCTGGCCAAGGTGATCGTGCATGCCGATGATCGCGCCGCGGCGCTGCAGAAACTGCAGCACACGCTGGACGCCATTGAGCTTTATGGCAGTGAGACCAATTTGGGCTACCTGCGTGCCCTGAGCCGCGATGCAACGCTGGCGCGGGGTGAGGTGACCACGCGTTATCTGAATCGTTTCAGCCACACCCCCGCCCGCGTGGACGTGTTGCAGGGTGGCACCCAAACTACCCTGCAGGACTACCCGGGCCGCCAGGGGCACTGGGATGTGGGTGTGCCGCCCTCCGGCCCCTTCGACAGCTACTCGTTCCGCCTTGCCAATCGCCTGTTGCACAATGCGGCGGACGCCAGTGCCCTGGAAATCACCCTGCAGGGACCACAGCTGCGTTTTGCCGTGGCGACGCAGATAGTGATTGCCGGCGCCGAGATCGAGGCCACGCTCGATGAGCAGCCGGTGCCCCAGTGGCAGGTGGTTACCGTGGCCGCGGGCCAGACGCTGCACCTGGGTCGCGTGCGCGATTCCGGTGCGCGTGCCTATCTCGCCGTGCGCGGGGGATTTCAGTGTCCAGAGTACCTCGGTTCACGCTCCACATTTACGCTGGGCCAGTTTGGTGGCCACAACGGGCGGGCCCTGCGCGCCGGTGATGTGCTGCAGCTGACTGCGGGCCCGGTTGCCGCGCCGGCGCAGCAGTTGCCCGCCGCGCTGCGTCCCGACATCAACCGGCAGTGGCAGGTGAGGGTGATCTATGGCCCCCACGGCGCCCCCGACTTCTTCACCGATGCGGATATCGCGACGTTTTTTGCCACCGATTGGGAAGTGCACTACAACTCCAGTCGAACCGGCGTGCGCCTGATCGGGCCGAAACCGCAGTGGGCGCGCGCTGACGGTGGTGAGGCGGGCCTGCATCCCTCCAATATCCACGACAACGGTTACGCTTTCGGTACCGTGGATTTCACCGGAGACATGCCGGTTATTCTCGGCCCGGATGGCCCTTCACTGGGCGGCTTCGTGTGCCCCGCAACCGTCATCACGGCGGATTTGTGGAAGCTGGGGCAACTGCGTGCTGGCGACAGCCTGCGTTTCGTCGCCGTCTCCGTGGCACAGGCCGTGGCACTGGAAGCCGCCCAGAGCGAGGCGATAGACGCCCTGGCTGCGGTGCCTTGCGAGTGGCAACCGGCCGCGCCGGAGTCACCGGTTCTGGCACGTTTTCCTGCCGAGGTGTTCGGCGACGAAATTGTCTGTCGCGCGGCGGGGGATCATTTCCTGCTGGTGGAATACGGTGAACAGGCCCTCGATATTCGCCTGCGCTTCCGCGCCCATGCGCTGATGCAGTGGCTGCAGGCCTATGCGCTTCCCGGGCTGCGCGAATTGATCCCGGGCATCCGCTCGCTGCAGATCCATTTCGACAGCCAGGTGCTCAGCCACGCAGCGCTGCTTTTGCATCTGGAGCGGGGGGAGCGGGAGCTGTCCACACAGCTCGCGCAGTTGAGCGTGCCTTCGCGCATCGTGCACCTGCCGCTCTCCTGGGATGATGAGGCCTGCCGGCTCGCTATCGAGAAGTACACGCAGTCCGTGCGCAAGGATGCGCCCTGGTGCCCGAGCAACCTGGAATTCATTCGCCGCATCAACGGCCTGGAAGATATCGAGGCAGTGAAGCGCATCGTGTTCGATGCCTCTTATCTGGTTATGGGCCTGGGCGATGTCTATCTCGGCGCACCGGTGGCCACGCCGGTAGACCCCCGACACCGCCTGGTGACCACCAAGTACAACCCGGCACGTACCTGGACGGCAGAAAACTCCGTGGGCATTGGCGGCTCCTACCTCTGTGTTTACGGCATGGAGGGGCCGGGCGGCTACCAGTTTGTCGGCCGCACCCTGCAGATGTGGAATCGTTACCGGCGCACCGCGGAGTTCGAGCAGCCCTGGCTGTTGCGCTTCTTCGACCAGATCCGCTTCTACGAGGTTAGCCACACTGAGCTTGCGCAAATCCGCCGCGACTTTCCGCAGGGGCGCTATCCGCTGCAGATAGAACAGACACAGTTTTCGCTGGCGGATTACGAGGACTTTGTCGCCAGTAATGCGGGCGCCATCGACAGCTTCCGCGACCACCGTCAGCAGGCCTTTGCCGCCGAACTGGCCCAATGGCATGCCAACGGCCAGTTCAATTTTGCGGAAGAAGATGTGCCGGAAGCGGTGACCGAGCAGAGCTGGCCCGAAACGGCAACGGTGGTAGACAGCCCGGTTTCCGGCAGCGTCTGGCAGCTGAATGTGCAGTTAGGCGACAGCGTGCGCCGCGGTGATCCAATGGTGGTGCTGGAGTCGATGAAGATGGAGATAGCGGTGTTTGCGCCCTGTGATGCTGTTGTCAGCCAGGTTTTGCTGTCTCCCGGTAATCGTGTCGCTGCAGGGCAGGCCCTGGTGGTCCTTGAAGACAGTGAAGGAGCTTCGCTATGAGCCGCAACATGACAATTCCCGGCCTGCGGGCGGCGTATGCGGCGGGTGAGCTGACGCCTGGTGCGTTGATGGAGGAGATTCGCCAGCGCGCTGCAGAGCTCTCGGCGCACAACATCTGGATACACCTGTGCAGCGCCCGGGAACAGGCGACATGGCTGGACGCACTGGCGGATCGCGACCCGGCAACGCACCCGTTGTGGGGCGTGCCATTTGCCATCAAGGACAACATCGACCTGGCCGGTATACCCACCACCGCCGGCTGCCCGGCGTTCGCTTACACGCCGCCGCAGTCTGCCCGCGTTGTGCAACAGCTACTTGCTGCCGGTGCCATTCCTGTGGGCAAGACCAATCTCGACCAGTTTGCCACCGGCCTCAATGGCACGCGTTCGCCCCACGGTCCCTGCCGCAACGCCTTCGCCCCCGACTACATTTCCGGTGGTTCCAGTTCCGGCTCGGCGGTTGCGGTGGCGCTGGGCCTAGCCAGTTTCAGTCTGGGCACGGACACGGCGGGCTCCGGCCGGGTACCGGCCTGCTTCAATAACCTGGTGGGCGTGAAGCCCAGCAGGGGCCTGTTATCCAACAGCGGGTTGGTTCCCGCCTGCCGCAGCCTTGATTGCATCAGCCTGTTCGCCCTCGACACCGATGATGCAGAACGTGTGCTCACCTCGGCAGAAGGCCACGACGCCGAAGATGCCTTCAGTCGCCGCAATTCCTTTGCCAACACCACGCGACACTACGGGATGCGCACCGGGCCGCTCAGGATCGGGGTACTCGACGACGCGCAGCTGCAATTCTTCGGTGACCGTGACTACGAAGCCGCCTACCGGCAGACACTGGCGGCGCTGACGGCAGCCGGCATTGAACTGGTCACGGTCGATTACGCTCCCTTCGACCAGGCCGCGCGCCTGTTGTACGACGGCCCGTGGGTGGCGGAGCGCTATATCGCCTGCGAGTCGATGCTGACGACGAATCCTGCTGCCATCCATCCGGTGGTGCGGGGGATTGTGGCGCAGGGCGAGGCGCCGCGGGCGACGGAGCTGTTCCAGGCACAGTACCAATTGGCTGCGTTGCGCCAGCAGTGCGAGGCGGCGTTGGCGGGGCTGGATTGTTTGCTCACACCTACGGCGGGGCGTCTTTTCAGTATTGCGGAATTACTTGAGGAGCCGGTGTTATATAACGCACAACTGGGCTATTACACCAATTTCATGAACCTGTTGGATATGGCGGCTGTTGCGGTACCGACGGCGTTTACGGCACAGGGACTGCCCTTCGGCGTCACGCTCGCCGGCCGCGCCTTTGACGACCGCGCGCTGCTGTCGATTGCCAATCGCTTGCGGGCGCTGCTGCCCTTGCCACTGGGTGCACTTGAGGTGGAGCCGGTCGCCAGCGCGGCGCCCGCGGTGGCCAATCCGGCGTTCACGGAGCTTCTGGTGTGCGGTGCGCACCTCGAAGGCCTGCCGCTGAACTGGCAGCTGGTTGAGCGCGGTGCAACGCTGCTTGCGCGTACGCAGAGTGCCCCCTGCTACCGCCTGCATGTGCTGGCGGGCGGGCCGCCGATGCGTCCTGGCATGGTGCGGGATGAAGCGGGCGGCCAGGCAATCGAGGTGGAGGTGTGGTCCATCCCCACGTCCGAGCTGGGCAGTTTTGTCGCGGGCATCCCCGCACCCCTGGGCATCGGCAAGGTAGAGCTGGCTGACGGTCGCTGGGTCAGCGGGTTTATTTGTGAGTCGCAGGGGATATCGAGCGCCACCGAAGAAATCACCCACTTGGGTGGCTGGCGCGCCTGGCTGGCTGTGCGCTAGCCGCCCCGGATTGTCGTGAGCGGCAGGGGCTGTGCCCACTGGCCATTCTATGGCGTATACTGCTGGCTTTGCCGATTTTCGGAGATGCTTGCATGAAACTGGTTACCGCCATCATCAAACCGTTCAAAATGGACGACGTGCGCGCCGCACTTGCGGAAATAGGCGTGCAGGGAATCACCGTTACCGAGGTCAAGGGCTTCGGGCGCCAGCGTGGGCATACGGAGCTGTATCGGGGTGCGGAGTACGTGGTGGATTTCCTGCCCAAGCTGAAGCTGGAAATTGCGGTGGGAGAAAGCCAGGTGTCTTCAACCATAGACGCCATCATCCAGGCGGCCAATACCGGCAAGATCGGCGATGGCAAGATTTTCGTGACCGAGATGGAACAGGTTATCCGCATTCGCACCGGAGAGACGGGCGAAAACGCCATTTAAAATTCGGGCCGGGGGCGCCTGGCCGGCCGCGCCTAGCCGGGGGCGCCTAGCCGGCCGCGCCCAGCCCCGCGATGGCGGCAGGCAGGTCGCGCAGTGCGGTCACCTCGGCATCCGCCCGGTAGTCCGCAGGTTCCCACGGCGCGCCGGCAAGATTCACCCAGACTGTGCGCAGGCCAACCTGCTTGGCGCCGAGAATATCGTGCTCCGGGTTGTCGCCCACGTGCACAATTTCGCCGGCCGCCGCACCGGTACGCGCCAACGCGGCGTGGAACATATCCGCCGCCGGCTTGCTCGCCCCCACATCCTCGGCGAGAAAAGCAAAATCGAAATACTCCGCTGCATCGGTTTTGTAGATGTCCGCATTGCCGTTGGTCAGCGCCCCCAATCGGTAGTCCCCGGCCAGTCGCTGCAGTACCTCCAGAGCCTCTGCGTACAACTCCACCTTGTGGCGCTCCTGCAGAAAAGCGGCGAAGGCTTCACGCGCCCCGGCGTCGCTGTCGGCCTCGCTGTAGCCCGCCGCGCGCTGCAGCTCGAACAGCATGCGCACGCGCATCTGGCTGACGTGATGAGCCAGCTCCGGGTGCTGTTTCCACACCCGCTTCTTGAACTCCCACAGGCTGTCGTGGTCGTGCTGTTCGATACTCCCCGGGCGGTGTTCCAGCAGCCACTCACGCTGCGCCTGTTCGGCACGCAGCAGGGCGGGCTCAACATCCCACAGGGTGTTGTCGAGGTCGAAGGTAATCACGCGTATGGTCATCGGCTCATTCCCCGCCGGGCTTGCGCCGGCGCGCACGCGGGTGCGCTGCATCGTAGACCTTGGCCAGGTGCTGGAAGTCCAGGTGCGTGTAGATCTGGGTGGTGGCGATATTGGCGTGCCCCAACAACTCCTGCACGGCACGCAGATCACCGCTGGACTCCAGCATGTGGCTGGCGAAGGAGTGGCGCAGCATGTGCGGATGCACATCCTGATACATGCCCGCGCGCCGGCCCTGCAGCCGCAGGCGATCCTGAATATTGCGCACGCTGATACGCGTTCCGCGCTGGCTCAGGAACAGGGCCGGGTCGGTACTCTCGGGGCGCACCTGCAACCAGCGTTCCACCGCGGCGAGTGCCACTGCGCCGACCGGCACCGTGCGCGTCTTGCGCCCTTTGCCGGTGACGGTCAGCAACTGTTCCTGGCGATCAATGTCGCCGACGTTGACCGCGGCCAGCTCAGCCAGGCGCAGGCCGGAAGAATAGAAGAGTTCGGCGATAGCGCTGTCGCGGCGCGCGGTGAGGTCATCGTCGCTGAATTGCAGATAGCGGCTGACCTGATCGGTATCCAGTGTTCGCGGCAGACGGCGCGGTTGCCGGGGCGCCTGCACGGCGGCGGCCGGGTTGCGGCTGTGCCCTTGTTCCCGGCCCAGATAGGTAAAAAAGGAACGCACCGCGGAGAGCGCGCGCTGGATACTGCTGCCGGCCAGGCCCTGGCGGCGCAGCTGGCTCACCCAGGCGCGAATATCGGCCTCGTGCAATTCGGCAGGGTCGGCGCGGCTGTGCTCGTCACAGTAGGCGATCAGGCTCGCCAGGTCGCGCTGATAGTTGTTTACGGTGTGTGGTGACAGCTGGCGCACATCGCGCAGGTAGCGAATAAACGCCTCACTGGCCGTTTGCAGCGCCGTTGTCTCCGCTGTCATGCCCGCGCCGGTGCTTCCAGGCGGGGCAGAAGCCGCACCAGGACCTCGGCAATGTGCTGCAGGAACAGGGTGCCCATGGCGCTGGTGTAGTGGTGGGCATCCGAGCTGCCCACGGCAATCACCCCGAGCTCTTCCTCGCCGAGTAGCGGCATCACGGCTGCGGAACCCACGCTGCCGGCCCCCTCGAAGAGGAAGTCGAGTTCCTCCCTGCGCAGGGGGCCGCAGACCGCCTTGCGGCCGCGAAGCAGGGCACCGACGGCGGCCTGGGCGGCTTCCGCGTGCACTACGCGCACGCCATCAGGCGCGCTGGCCGGGTCGCCGAAGAGGATGATACTTGTATGCTCAACATCGAAGTCGGCCTGCATGGCACGGCGATAAGCCGCGCAGAGCGCAGGCACGGACTCGGCCTCCAGCAGCGCCAGCACCAGGTGCCGGGTCTGCTCATACAGCTTGTCGTTGCTGCGCGCATTGGCGGTGAGCGCATTGAGTCGCTGGCGCATCTCGGTGTTGCGCTCGCGCAGTACGCTGACTTGTTTTTCCACCAGAGATACCGCACTGCCCGAGGCGTGGTTCACGTGCAGGAAATCCAGCATGTCCGGGTGACGCTGCAGAAAGTCGCTGTGATTCTTCAGATATTCGCGAACGCTGTCGTCGGTCAGTGCGTCGCTGTCGGCAGTGATGGCCGGTTCGTTCCTGGCTGACATGGTCTGGTCTCCGTTATCCCCGGCGCGCCTGTGCCGCCGTCATATTCTGATACTGCCCTCGAACACAACGGCTGTCGGGCCGGTCATGGTCACCGGCTTGCCGGGGCCCGGCCAGTGTATCTCAAGCTTACCGCCAGGCAGGTGAACTGTCACGGTATCACGCAGCCAGCCGCGCAACATGCCATAGACCGCCGCCGCGCAGGCGCCCGTGCCACAGGCCAGCGTTTCGCCCGCGCCGCGCTCGTATACGCGCAGCTTGATCTCCTGCTCTGAAAGAACCTGCATGAAGCCGGCATTGGCCCGTTGCGGGAAGCGCGGGTGATGTTCGATGGCCGGGCCAAGAGTGGCGACCGGTGCAGCGGCCGTGTCGTCGACGCGCACTATGGCGTGGGGGTTGCCCATCGACAGCGCGCCGATCTCCAGTTGCTGGCCGTTCACATCCAGTACGTAGTGGTCTGCCGTGGCCTCAGCCTGCAGGGGAATGCGCGCGGGCTCGAAAATCGGCGCGCCCATATCGACTTCCACACGGTGCTTGTCGCGCAGCCGCAACTCCAGCACACCGCCGGCGGTCTGCACGCGGATAACGCGCTTGCCGGTCAGGTGTTTGTCGCGCACGAAGCGCGCGAAGCAGCGGGCGCCATTGCCACAGTTCTCCACCTCGCTGCCATCGGCGTTGAAGATACGATAGCGAAAGTCCACCTCGGGGCGGTCTGGCGTCTCCACCAGCAGCACCTGGTCGCAGCCGATACCGAAGTGCCGGTCGGCAAGGCGTCGTATGTCGTCTTCACGCGGTTGGTAGCGCTGCGTGATCAGGTCGATGACCACAAAGTCATTCCCCGCGCCGTGCATCTTGGTGAACTTGAGCAACATTGCCGAGTGTCCCTCAGGCCGGCAGGCGGCATTCGCGCCGCAACAGGTCTTCAAGGGTTTCGCGCGCGCCCACGACGTGCACGGCGTCACCATCCACCATCACCTCTGCGGCGCGCGGGCGGCTGTTGTAATTGGAGCTCATGCTGAAGCCATAGGCGCCCGCACCGAACATGGCCAACAGGCTGCCTTCGCGCAGACACAGGGTGCGCTGCTTGCCGAGGAAGTCCCCGGTTTCGCACACGGGCCCGACGATATCCCAGGTGGCGTTGATGCCTTCAGCCGCCGCATGACTGGGCTGGATATCCAGCCACGCCTGGTAGAGCGCCGGGCGAATCATGTCATTCATGCCCGCATCGACCAGAGCGAAATTGTGTTCGGGGGTTTGCTTGAGATACTCCACCCGGGTCAACAGAAGGCCGGCTTCCGCGGCAATTGAGCGCCCCGGCTCGAATATCAGCGGCAACCGGCGTTCGCCCAGCTCTTCGCGTATGGCCGCGATGTAGTCGCCGATAGCGGGCGGTTGTTCATCGCGGTAGCGCACCCCAAGGCCGCCACCGAGGTCGAGGTGGCGGATTTCGATGCCTTCAGCCGCGAGCGTATCGACCAGTAGCAGCAGGCGCCGCAGGGCGTCAATAAAAGGGCTGAGCTCGGTCAGCTGCGAACCGATATGGCAGTCCAGGCCGCGCACGTCGATGTGCGGCAGTGCCACAGCGCGACGATAGAGCGGCAGTGCTTCGTCGACACCCAGGCCGAACTTGTTTTCGCGCAACCCGGTGGAAATGTAAGGGTGGGTGCGCGCATCCACGTCGGGGTTGACCCGAATGGATACCGGCGCCTGCACGTTCATCTGTGCGGCGACGCGGTTGAGCACTTCGAGCTCCGCGGCGGATTCCACGTTGAAACAGTGAATGCCCAGCTCCAGCGCCCTGGCCATCTCCTCGGCCGTTTTGGCCACGCCGGAAAATACGGTTTTCGCCGGGTCACCACCGGCGGCAATCACGCGCTCCAGTTCGCCCACGGACACGATGTCAAAGCCCGCGCCGAGCCGTGCCAGCACATCGAGTACCGCGAGGTTGGAGTTGGCCTTGACCGCGTAGCAAATGAGGTGGGGCCAGTCGGCCAAGGCATCCTGATAGGCCTGCAGCGCCGTTTCGAGGGCGGCGCGTGAGTACACATAGCATGGCGTGCCGTGCTGCTGGGCGATGGCGTCTGCGGTGACGTCTTCGGCATGCAAGGTGCCGTCGCGGAACTGGAAAAAACTCATGGCTCTCTGCGTACTCAGTCGGTTGCGGAAGAAGGTGTTGTGCCAGCCGGCGGCGCACCAACGGCGGGCGTTGCCGGAACGCTGACGGCGTCCGGGGGCGGCAGCTGCAGTGGGCCTGTTTGCCCGCAGCCCGCCAGTAGCGCCAGGGCGAGCAGCCAGTGATGGCGCGTGTGAAGCATAACAAGGATTCCGCTGGGAAAAGCGCGCAGTATACCCGAATTGACGCCGGATTCTGCGTTGCCTGGCGTGCGCAGGCAACAGTGTGCCGAGCGTGAGGGCCGCCGCGTTCTTGTGCGATAGAGGGTCGAATTGCACGCGGGATCGTGGCAGGATTCCAGACCCATGCTTCGTCGCGAGGCGCAGCCAGCTCTGAATCGTCAATGAGGGCCCACGCGTGCGCGTCACAGTTCCCCCGCGGTTATCGATACGGCAGTTCATCGGCTGCGGCCTGCTCGTCCTGTCGCTGTTGCTGGGCAACGCCGCGCAGGCCGTTGAGCCCCTCTACGGCAAGAACCTGACGCCGGTGGCTGGCCTGTTCGGTATACCCTCGGCGCGCAGCGCGGCGCTGCTGTCCACGGGTGAAGTGGCGTTCGCTGCGCACGGCGCTCTGGCCAGTCACGCCGTCTTTGATGCCTCAGCGTTTGAGGCGCTGCGTCTGGATGGTGAAACCCACCGTCTTGCCCTCGAATGGCGCTATGCCTTTGCGCCGGGCTGGGAGTTCCAGATGGAGCTGCCCTGGCTGAGCCACAGCGGTGGCTCACTCGATGCGCTGATCGACGGCTGGCACAGCCTGTGGGGAATGCCGGATGGCGGCCGCGATGCGGTGCCCCGGGACCAGCTGGATTTTCGCTACCAGACCTCCTCTGCGTCACTGTCACTGCGCGACAGTGCCTCGGGGGCGGGTGATGTCACGCTCGCGCTGCACCGCGCACTCGTCGATGACAGCGAGTGGCAGGTGAGCGCGGGGCTCGGTTACAAGCTGGCGACGGGAGACGAACGCGAGCTCCTCGGCAGCGGTGCGGAAGATGCTTTCGCGGTGCTGCGGGCCAACTGGGCGCCAGCCGGGAGTCGCGGGCAACTGTTCGGTCAGGCTGGCTACTTGCGCGCCGGCCAGATTGCGGGCCTGCAGGCCGTGCAGGAACGCGACCTCTGGTTTGCCGGGGTGGGTGCCGGCTGGGCGGTGCATGAGCGCGTGACCTTGCTGGCCCAGATTGATGCCCAGTCAGCGCCTCTGCAGAGTGAGTTGACGGCGTTGGGCGCCGCGGCACTGGTGTTGAATGTGGGCGCGCGCTGGCAAGTGAGCCCCCGCTGGGCGCTGGAGGCCGGGTTTATCGAAGATATCCGCGTAGAGACCGCACCGGACGTCACCTTTCAGGCCAGCCTGCGCTTTACCCCCTGACGCGCTGTCGGCTGCAGCGGGGCGGGCAGCGCTGCTGCGCTTACGCTGGCCGTGCGTCGAGACGCTGCAGGGCAGTGCCGGCCGCAGCCTGCACCTGACGCGGCGCGGTGCCCCCCAGGTGGTCGCGTGCGGCGACGGACCCCTCCAGGGTCAGCACATCGAACACATCCGCGGCGATGTCCGCGTGGAAGCCCTGCAGTGTGGCAAGTGACATCTCCGCCAGGTCGGCGCCGCTGGCCACGCCGTGGGCGACGGCCTTGCCCACCACTTCGTGGGCATCGCGAAAGGGCAGGCCCTTGCGCACCAGATAGTCGGCGAGGTCCGTGGCGGTGGAAAACCCACGGCGTGCCGCTTCGCGCATCTGCTCGCTGCGGGGCCGGATGGCGGGGACCATGTCGGCGAAGGCGCGCAGGCTGCCCAGCACCGTATCGATCGTGTCGAATAGCGGCTCCTTGTCCTCCTGGTTGTCCTTGTTGTATGCGAGCGGCTGGCTTTTCATCAGGGTGAGCAGGGAGATCAGGTGCCCATTGACCCGGCCCACCTTGCCCCGCACCAGTTCGGGCACATCCGGGTTTTTCTTCTGCGGCATGATGGATGAACCGGTGCAGAAGCGGTCCGGCAGTTCAACGAAGTTGAACTGGGCTGATGTCCACAGCACCAGCTCTTCGGACATGCGCGACAGATGGGTCATGAGCAGCGCGGCAAAGCTGCAGAATTCGATGGCGAAGTCGCGGTCCGATACCGAATCCAGCGAGTTGGCGGTGGGGCGGTCGAAGCCCAGCGCGCGTGCGGTCATATCGCGGTCTATCGGGTAGGTGGTGCCCGCGAGGGCGGCGGCACCCAGCGGCGACTGGTTCAGACGCGCGCGGCAGTCCATAAGCCGGCCGTAATCGCGCTCCAGCATCTCGTTCCAGGCCAGCAGGTGATGGCCGAACACCACCGGTTGTGCGGTTTGCAGGTGGGTGAAGCCAGGCATGATGGTGTTGCACTGGTCAGCGGCGAGCTCAATGGTGCCGCGCTGCAGGCGGGTGAGCTCCGCCGCGATGAGGTCAATCGCTGCGCGCAGGTGCAGGCGAATGTCGGTGGCAACCTGGTCGTTGCGCGAGCGGCCAGTGTGCAGTTTCTTGCCGGTATTGCCGATCAGCTCGGTCAGGCGCGCCTCGATATTCATGTGCACGTCTTCGCGCTCGATAGACCAGCTGAAGTCGCCCCGGGCAATCTCCGCCTCGACCTGGTCGAGCCCGGTCTGGATCTGTTCGCGTTCCTCTGCTGTGAGCACGCCCACCGCGCAGAGCATGTCGGCGTGGGCACGCGAGCCCTGGATGTCTTCCTGCGCCATGCGCTGGTCGAACTGGACCGATGCGGTAAAGCGCTGCACGAATTGGTCGGTGGGTTCGGCGAAGCGGCCGCCCCAGAGAGTGTTGGTGTCTGTCTGCTTGCTCATGTTGATCCGTATCTGGTTGGGGGCCCGCTGCAGGCCATGGCTGGCGTTCTGGCGCTTGTGCCGGTCGCGCTTGGGTGCAAGTATACCACCGGGGTGGACAAGGGTTGGTGCACATGCAGGATGTGGGGGAGCAACAGCTGGCGGCGCGAGCGCAGGCCTCGGGCGCGCTCTTCATTCCGGACCTCTGTGCACCGCGTGCGCTGCTGTTCCTGGTTCTGCTCGCCGAGCTCATGGTGCTGATGTACACCCTGGCAGTCAGTAGTCTGCCGCGCTTCGACTGGACGGTGCTGGCGACCGGCTCGGTACTGGTGCAGTGGCTGGTGCTGGCGAGTGCCGTGGCTCTGTGCCTGTTGCGCGGCTGGTTTTCACGCCACAGTTTGTGGCTGGCGGCGACCGGCAGTCTCCTGCTCGTGGTGATGGTCACGGGTCTGTCCAGTGAGTTGATTTTGCGGTTTTACCCGGCGCTGCTGGCGGATGCCGACGACCGCTGGTGGGTGTTTCGCAACACGCTGGTCGCCGCACTGGTGGCCGGCATCGCCCTGCGTTATTTCTACCTGCAGCAGCAGCTGACCCTGCGCGAGCGTTCCGAACTGCAGGCCCGCATTGATTCGCTGCAGGCGCGTATCCGTCCGCACTTCCTGTTCAACACCTTGAATAGTATTGCCAGTCTCATCGCCTCGCATCCTGAGCGCGCCGAGGCCGCCGTCGAAGATCTGGCAGAGCTGTTTCGCGCCAGCTTGCGTCATTCCGGACCGGGTGACACCGTCGCCGAAGAGGTGCGTCGCTGCGAGCTGTACCTTGGCATCGAGCGCCTGCGCCTCGGCGATCGCCTGCAGGTGGAGTGGCAGGTGGCTGAGGGCGTAGGCGCACTACCCATGCCCAGCCTCATCCTGCAGCCGCTGGTGGAAAACGCGGTGTATCACGGCATATCTTTGTTGCCGGGAGGAGGGGTTGTGCGTGTTGCTGTGGCGGCTGAGGACGGGGAGGTGCAGGTGGTGATCGAAAACCCGCGGCCAGAGCCGCCCGCTGCCAGCCGCGGTGAGCGCATGGCATTGACCAATATCGAGCAGCGTCTGCTGGCGCTCTACGGGGAGGCAGCAAGTTTGCACCAATGGGCGGAAAGCGGGCGCTTTCGGGTGGCATTGCGCTACCCGGCGGAGGCCCTGGTGTGAAAGTCCTGCTGGTCGATGACGAGCCTTTGGCGCGCGAGCGCCTGCGTCGACTGCTGCAGCGGCTGCGCCCTGAAGCGTGCGTGATTGAGGCGGATTCGGGGGAGACGGCACTGGCGCTGCTGGCGAAGGAAGATCCCGCGCTGGTGTTGCTGGATGTGCGCATGCCCGGCATGGATGGTATCGAAGTGGCGGCCGCCATGGATCGCCTGCCGGCACCGCCCGCGGTGATCTTTTGCACCGCGTACGATGAATATGCGCTGGAGGCCCTGCGTCACCAGGCCGTGGCCTACCTGCTGAAGCCCGTGCGTGAGTCGGAGCTCGCTCGGGCGCTGGCCACGGCCGGGCGGGTCAATCGGGTGCAGCTGGCCGCGTTGTCTGACGGTGAGCCCACAGGCCGCTCCCAGGTGAGCAGCCAGGGGCACCGCGGCCTGGAGACATTGCCCGTTGCCGATGTACGCTGCTTTATCGCGGAGCAGAAGTACGTGACGGCAGTCGCTCCCGGGCGTGAACTCCTGATTCAGGACGCGTTGAAGGATCTGGAGCAGGAGTTTGCCGCAGAGTTCCTGCGCGTGCATCGCAACGCCCTGGTAGCCCGGCGCCACATCCAGCGCTTGCGGCGCGATACGGATGGCGGCTGGTCGGTCGAGCTGGATGGCGTGGACCTGCGACCGCAGGTCAGCCGCCGTCACCTGGCGGCCGTGAAGGCACGGTTACAGCAGGGCTGAACCCGCGGTCGCCCTTCAGCGCCCTGCTGGTGGCCGGGCAAAGTCGCAGCACCGGGGCGTGGCTGGTATCATCGCCGCTCGCCCTGCAGGAACCTGTTCATGCCCCGTACTATTACCATCGCTACCCGAGAAAGTCCGCTCGCCCTGTGGCAGGCCGAGTTTGTTCGCGACGCCTTGCAACAAACCCATCCGGGCCTTGACGTACAGCTGCTGGGCATGACCTCCCGCGGCGACCAGCTGCTGGATGTGCCGCTGGCCAAGGTAGGCGGCAAGGGGCTGTTCGTGAAAGAGCTGGAAACCGCACTGCTCGATGGCAGCGCGGATATCGCTGTGCATTCTATGAAGGATGTACCGATGGAATTCCCCGAGGGCCTCTGCCTCGGCGTAATCTGTGAGCGCGAGGATCCCCGGGATGCCTTCGTCAGCAACCACTATGAGTCTGTCGCTGCGCTGCCGCCCGGCAGCATTGTCGGCACCTCCAGCCTGCGTCGGGAGTGCCAGCTGCGGGCCGCGCGGCCCGACCTTGAGGTGCGCTTTTTGCGCGGCAATGTGAATACGCGGTTGCGCAAACTGGATGCGGGAGAGTACGACGCTATTATCCTCGCGACCGCCGGGCTGCTGCGTCTACAGATGGACGGGCGCATTCGGCAGCGCATGCCCGTGGCCGAGTCACTTCCCGCCGGCGGGCAGGGTGCTGTGGGCATTGAGCTGCGCAGCAGCGACCAGGAGCTGTTGACGTTGCTGCAACCGTTGCACAACGTGCCCACGGCGCTGCGAGTGACAGCGGAGCGTGCCCTGAACCGGCGCCTGGAGGGCGGCTGTCAGGTGCCGATTGCCTGCTACGCGGAGCTGGAATCGGGCGATGAAACGCTGTGGCTGCGCGGTCTGGTGGGTCGGCCGGATGGCGGCCTCCTGTTGCGCGCCGAGGCGCGGGCGCCGGTTGCCGAGGCGGAGGCGCTGGGCATTGCCGTGGCGGAAGATCTGCTGGGGCAGGGCGCGGGCGCTATTCTGGCCGAGGTCTATGGTCGCTAGATCGGTGCTGGTCACCCGGCCTGAGGGACAGGCTGAGAATCTCTGCTCTGCACTGAAGGTGCGTGGGTTCACCGCGCATCACCTTCCCTTGTTGCAGCTGCAGCCCCTGACGCCCCTGCCCGTCGCCGAGCGGCTCCGTGTGCAGGCCCTCGATCGTGTGCAGCATGTCATTTTTGTCAGTGCCAACGCGGTCGGTTTCGGTATGCCGATCATTGAGCGCTACTGGCCGCAATTGCCGCTTGGCTTGCATTGGTATGCGGTGGGCGAAGGGACGGCCCGAGCGCTCGCCCGGTTTGATGTGGCAGCAGAAACACCCGGCGAGAATATGACCAGCGAGGGCTTGCTCAATCTACCCGGTCTGCGCGACTGCGCCGGAGAGCGGGTGTTGATCGTCAAGGGGCAGGGCGGTCGTGATGCGCTGCGGCGGGAGCTCACCCGGCGCGGCGCCCATGTCGAGACGCTCGCCTGCTACCGCCGCCTCAGTCCGTCCATGGCGCCGGGTGCTCTTGCCACAGCGCTGGCCGATTGGCAGATCGAGGTGATCTGCATCAGCAGCGGTGACGGCCTGAACACGATGTTGGCGTTGCTTAGCCCCGAAGAAACCACTAAGTTACAGGGAGTCACCTTGCTATTGCCCTCGCGGCGCGTTGCGGATGCGGCGATGGCAGCGGGATTCCAGCATTGTCTGGTTGCGGACAATGCCTCCGACGGTGCCATGTTGCGCGCCCTGGAGCACTGGAGCCCGGCGAAGGGAGAGAAGAAGTGAGTGAAGAAAAAGATCTGACCGAAACATCTACCCCAGCGGCAGCCGAGCCAACCCGGGCGGAGCCCGACACCGCGCCTGAGCCGGCGACCGAGCAGCCCGCATCCCAGTCGGAAGCGCCTCCCCGGGCGCGCAGCGGCGGCGCAGTCTCCTGGTTCGCCCTGTTGCTGGTGCTTGGTCTCGGCGCAGCGGCCGCTTGGCTGGTGCTGCAGGCACAGTCGCGGGAAGCCGCGGTGCTGCAACGTCTGGTGGAACTGGAAGAGGTTGATCACAGTGCTCAGGTGGTCGCCGCGGACGACACGGACGATGCGGAGATTCGTGCCGAGCTGCGCGCGCTTGAGCGCAGCGTGCAGGATACGCTGGAACAGCGCCTGAACACGGTACAGCCACAGCTGCAGCGCCAGGCCGCGTCGGTGCAGGAGCAGGCTTCCCGGCTGCAGGCGCTGGAAACGCGCCTGGCAGAGCAGCGCGCAGAGCTCGCGCAACTGCGCGGTGGCGATCGTGACAGTTGGCTGTTGGCCGAGGTTGAGTACCTGTTGCGGCTCGCCAACCAGCGGCTGATCATGGCCGGGGATGCGGTCTCTGCGCGGCGCTTGCTGCAAAGCGCGGACGGTATTCTGCGCCAGCTCGACAGTACGGCGCTGCACCCGGTGCGTCGTGCGGTGGCGGAGGACCTCGCGGCTTTGCGCGCGCTGCCGGAGCTGGATGTCGAGGGTTTGTACCTGCGTCTCGGTGCGCTGGTCGACCAGGTGGCCGGGCTGGTGATTTTCGAGCTGCCGGAGCGGGCGGATGGCCCCGAGGCAGCAGCGGCTGACACCTGGCAACAGCGCCTGCAGCAGGGCTATCAGCAGGCGCTGGCGACCTTGTCCAAATACATTGTGGTGCGCCGCCGCGAGGTGCCGGTCGAGGCGCTGGTGGATCCGCAGTGGGAAGGCCTGCTGCGCCAGAATCTGGTCATGCTGTTGCAGCAGGCACAGGTGGCGCTGTTGTCGGGTAATCAGCCGCTCTACGAGGCGAGCCTGCAGCGCGCCCAGCGCTGGCTGACCGAGTTTTTCCTGGCGGACGAGGCGGCGGCTAGTGCCGCGGCAAACGAACTGGAGGCTCTTTCCGATGAGGTCATTGCCGTGCCTCTGCCGGACATCTCTGCATCGCTGGCGGCGCTGAAGACCTACACCGAGCCGCGCCTGCAGCGCGACGGAGCGCAATAGTCATGCGTGGGCTGTTGATGGTGGCGCTGCTCGCGCTTTTGCTGGGGGTCGGGGTCGTTGCGCTGATCGAAAACCAGCCCGGTTATGTGCTGGTGGCTTACGGGCATTACACCGTGGAGACCAGCCTGTGGGTGGGGCTGGTACTGCTGGCGCTACTCGCAGTGCTGCTGTACGCGGCGATCGGCCTGCTGCGCAAGCTGTTTTCCGGCCAGCGCTCCATCGCCGGTTGGCTGGGCCAGCGCAAGACGCGCCGCGCGGCCCGGCTCACCCACCGCGGGCTGATCAACTTTATCGAGGGCAACTGGGAGCGTGCGCGGCGCCAGCTGATTGGCGGTGCCGAACACAGCGAGGTTCCGCTGCTCAACTATCTCATCGCTGCCCGCGCCAGCTTTCAGTTGAGCGAGCCGGACAAAATGCGCGAGTACCTGGGTGTGGCGGAGCAGGCGGGGTCGGATGCCGGTATTGCGGTGGAGCTTACCCAGGCCGAGTTGAAGCTGCAGGGTGGGCAGTATGAACAGGCGGTGGCCACGCTGGAACGGGCGCGGCGCAATGCAGGTCGCCACCCGTACGTGCTGAAGCTGCTGCACAAGGCGTATTTTGGACTGGAGGACTGGGACGCGCTGCTCAAGCTGTTGCCGGAGTTACGCAAGCACGCCGTACTGGATGAGCCTGCATTGCTCGAGTTGGAGCGCACGGTGCATATTCGGCTGTTGGAGCATTGCGCCACGGCAGAGTCCGGCGATGTCCCGGCCGCGCTGCATCAACGCTGGCAGGCAACCCCCACGGCGCTGCGCCAGGACAAGGTGATCCTGCGCAACTATGTGGGCGCTTTGATTCATGCTGGCGATGCCAGTGGGGCGGCCAAGGTGATCCAGCGCGCACTGAAGCAGGACTGGGACGCCGATTTGGCGCGCCTGTTTGGTTACGTGGAGTTGCCGGATGCCGGACGCCAGCTGGCCCAGGCTGAAGCCTGGCTGGTAGACCACCCGCGCGATCATCAGTTGTTGCTGACCCTGGGGCGGCTGGCCTGTCGTCACGAGCTGTGGGGCAAGGCGAGAGACTACTTTGAAGGCAGCTACCGACAGCGGCGCACGGCGGAAGTGTGTGCGGAGTTGGGTCGATTGCTGGCCGCTCTGGGCGAAGATCG
>CERO01033350.1_pt1 | contig 94425 bp, 84 predicted proteins | sample 530851 | NCBI WGS metagenome assembly CERO01 (sample SAMEA2621033, study PRJEB7988) | marine metagenome | biome: marine biome (ENVO:00000447); feature: surface water layer (ENVO:00002042); material: "saline water (ENVO:00002010), including plankton (ENVO:xxxxxxxx)" | depth 5 m
AACAAGTGCCCACACATCTGTCTTCGTTTCTTTGTTAAATAACCCGGAAGCGCTCTGGCTGCCGTGTTCCCGTTGGTGGTTGCCCCCAACCGAGGATGCGCATTATACGTATCGACGAATGCCCTGCAAGGGCTTTTGCGAAAATATTTGAAAGTATTTTGATGGCACGCGGGAACCGGGTGCCACACGCGCCCCGAACGCTGCCCCAAACTCCTTATCAGGCCTTGTTTTGACGCGCCTTGCGCCAGCGTTGCAGTTGCATTACCGGCCCGGACGCGGCGTACACAAGAAAAGCGAGCAGGAACATGCTCGGTGGGTCCAACGTGACCAGACTGAAAACCAGCACCAGCACAATCATCGCCACGAAAGGCACACGACCGCGGAAATCAACGCCCTTGAAACTGTAATAGGGGAAATTCGCCATCATCAGCAGACCTAACACGGTGGTCAGCAGGGCCACCAGCACAGCAACCTCCATGGGCAGGTCTGACCCGGTCCAGCCCAGGTCGTGACACACCCAAACGGTACTGGCCACAACCGCAGCCGCTGCTGGACTGGCCAGCCCGGTGAAATAGTTCTTGTCTGCCGTGTCGATCTGGGTATTGAAGCGCGCGAGGCGCAACGCCGCGCAGGCAACGTACACGAACGCGGCGCTCCAGCCGAACTTGCCGAGTTCGCCCAACGCCCAACTGAACATGACCAGCGCCGGCGCCACGCCAAACGACACCATATCCGACAGACTGTCGTATTCGGCACCAAATTTGCTCGAGGTGTTGGTCATACGCGCAATGCGCCCGTCGAGTCCGTCGAGAATCATGGCGAAGAAAATCGCCACCGCGGCGCTCTCGAAGTCACCTCGCATGGCAGCAACAACCGCGTAAAACCCCGCGAACAGGGCGCCGGTCGTCATCAGGTTGGGTAACAGGTAAATCCCCTTGCGGCGTACGGTACGGCCGTTTTCAGAGACTTCTTCCTCATGCTCGTCAACGATAAGGTCCAGCGAAGGCGCCACACCCTGCAGCCCCGCATCCTGGCCTGCATCCTTCGCCGACTCGTCCTCCACCTTGTTACTCATGGCATTACCTGTTTAACAATGTGCTGCGAGTATATCAAAGCGGGGCCTCATAGGTCTGCCGGGCCACATCCCACAGCGAGCGGACCCTGGGGTCGGCAAGCCGGCTTTTCAGGCTGCACAAACCAATATCCAGTGGCGGCAACGGTTCCCACACCGGCACGGCCGTCACCCGGGAGGCCATACCACTGGCCTGAATCACCAACTCAGGCGCGATACCCACGCCCAAACCCAGACCCACCATCGCCACAATGGCCTCGTGTCCCGCCACTTGGGCATAGATACGCGGTCGACTGCCACGCCGCTCCAGCCAGGCGTCCAGCATATCCTTGGTGACGCCGCGCTCGGGGACAATAAACGGGATATTCGACCAGTCAAAATCCGCTGCAGACACATCGCTGGCCAGCAACATACGCCGCACGGCGCAATCCGCTGCGGGCATGCACACCACCATGGGTGACTGCAACAGTGACAGGAAGGCCAGGCGCGGAGACAGGTACCCCGGACGACCGCTGACGGCAACATCCTCCTGGCCGGTCAGCACGCGCTCAATACCGTCCGCCTGATCCCCCGTGTGCAGCATGAGCTCCACCCCCGGTTGGCGCTGACGAAAGGCCTCGAGAATGGGTGCGAGAATGCTGTAACTGGCGGTGACCGAGCAGTAGAGGTTCACTTCCCCCGCAAGCTGCTGATCCCCGCGCATCTGCCGCAGCAGGCTCTGCCAGTCCGACACGCTGCGCTGGGCGTAATCACGCAGCGTACGCCCCGCCGGGGTGAGCTGCATGGTGCGCTGGTCACGCTCCAGTACACGCTGGCCAAGCTCATCCTCCAGGCGCTGCACCGTGCGACTGACGGCGCTCACGCTCATGTGCAGCCGCTCAGCACTGCGGCTGAAGTTGAGGCTGTCGGCGACCGACAGGAAAACCTGTAGAGCTTTAGTATCCATGCGCTCACTTTGCAATATTCGCAAAACAGTTTCAACTATATAGCTTTTTACGCAAAGACTGCAGTGCCGTATCATTCACGCAAATCACTTAACTCAGGGCCGTACCATGGGACAGAACTACTTCAACACACTGCCACTGCGCCTGCAGCTGCAGCAACTCGGCAAATGCCGCTTCATGAACGCAGCAGAGTTTGCTGATGGCGTGGACAAACTGCGCGGCAAAAAGCTGGTTATCATCGGCTGCGGCGCACAGGGCCTCAACCAGGGCCTCAATCTGCGCGACAGCGGGCTCGATGTTTCTTACACCCTGCGCGACAGCGCCATCACCGAAAAACGCCAGTCCTGGAAGAACGCCACCGATAACGGCTTCACCGTGGGCACCTATCAGGAGCTCATCCCCGAGGCAGACCTGGTCTTGAACCTCACTCCCGACAAGCAGCACAGCGCTGTGGTTGCCGAAGTCATGCCGCTGATGAAGCAGGACGCCTGCCTGGCCTATTCACACGGGTTCAACATCGTCGAAGAAGGCATGAAGATTCGCGAAGACCTCACGGTCATCATGGTCGCACCCAAGTGCCCCGGCACCGAGGTGCGCGAGGAATACAAGCGCGGCTTCGGCGTACCCACCCTGATTGCGGTACACACCGAAAACGACCCGCGCGGCGAAGGCCTGGAGCTGGCGAAAGCCTACGCCGCCGGCACCGGCGGGCACCGCGCCGGCGTCCTGGAATCTTCGTTCATCGCGGAAGTGAAATCCGACCTGATGGGTGAACAAACCATCCTCTGCGGCATGCTGCAGACCGGCTCCATTCTTTGTTTCGACAAGATGATCGAAAAAGGCATCGAGCCCGGCTACGCGTCCAAGCTGATCCAGTATGGCTGGGAGACGGTGACCGAAGGCCTCAAGCACGGCGGCATTACCAACATGATGGACCGGCTGTCCAACCCCGCCAAACTGCGGGCTTTTTATCTGGCGGAAGAGCTCAAGGACATCATGCGTCCGCTCTACGAAAAGCACCAGGACGACATCATGACGGGCCACTTCTCGCGCACGATGATGGAAGACTGGGCCAACGATGACGCCAACCTGCTCAAATGGCGTGCAGCCACAGCGGAAACGGCGTTTGAGAACACGCCCAACACCAGCGCGGAAATCAGCGAGCAGGCCTTCTACGACAATGGCATCCTGATGATCGCCATGGTCAAGGCGGGGGTTGAGCTGGCATTTGAAACCATGGTGGCCGCCGGCATCATCGACGAGTCGGCCTATTATGAGTCGCTGCATGAAACTCCGCTGATCGCCAACACGATTGCCCGCAAGAAGCTCTACGAGATGAACGTGGTGATTTCGGATACGGCGGAATACGGCTGCTATCTCTTCGATCACGCCTGCCGTCCGCTGTTGGCGGATTTCATGGCGAACATCGACACTGACGTTATCGGCAAGACGATCGCGGGAGACAACACGGTCGACAACCGGGAGCTGATTGCGGTGAACGAGAAGATCCGGGCGCACCCGGTGGAGATCGTGGGCAAGAAGCTGCGTGGCTACATGACGGCGATGAAGCGTATCGTCTGAGGGTTTCAGGCGCTGGAACATGTATGGGGCCCTTCGGGGCCCTTTTTTGTGGTGATGGTTGTTCGGGGCAGGCTTTGGTGCGTGCCGGGATCAGGGGCGTGGCGGACGCTGGCACCCGCGGGGCTTGCCGGGAACCGCTACGAGCACGTCCGTGTGCGCTTGGCGACGGCCATCCATGGCCGTCGACATTCCCGGCAAGCCCCGCGGGTGCCAACGTCCTTCGCGCGGAAGGATGGTGGGTTGAATGGGCTGAGCGGTTCAAATCACAGAACGCGAGGGCCGCAAGGGCCGGGCGGGAATGTCGCCCCCCATGGATGGGGGGCGCCAAGCGCACATGGATGTGCTCGTAGCGGTTCCCGCCCGGCCCTTGCGGCCCTCGCGTTCGCCACCCAACCCAGCGCCCTAAAGCCTGAGCACTTTCTCCCCGCGAGAGATCCCAGCCACCCCGGACCGCACAACCTCCAGAATATCCGCCTCGGCCATCGCTGCCACGAAAGAATCGAGCTTCTCCCCCGTTCCGGTGAGCTGGATGGTGTAGGTATTGGGCCCCACATCCACAATCTGGCCACGGAAAATATCCGTCGTGCGCTTGATCTCATCGCGCATGGCACCGCTCGCCCGTACCTTGATCAGCATCAGATCGCGCTCGATATGCGCGCCTTCGGAAAGATCGACCAGCTTGACCACATCCACCAGCTTGTTCAATTGCTTGGTGATCTGCTCCATGGTCTTGTCATCACCCGTAGTGGTCAACGTCAGGCGAGACAGGGTGAGATCTTCCGTAGGTGCCACGTTCAGCGTTTCGATGTTGTAGCCACGCTGGGAAAACAGGCCGATTACCCGTGACAGCGCACCCGGCTCGTTTTCCAGCAGGATGGAAATAATGCGTCGCATGTCAGGTCCTCTCGTTTTTACTGAGCCACATATCCTTCATGGCGCCGTTGGGGGCTACATGCATGGGATAAACGTGCTCCATGGGGTCGATAAAGATATCGAGGAATACCAGCCGGTCTTTCATGGCAAAGGCTTCCTCCATGCGCTGATCCAGCTCCTCCAGGCGCGTCACCTGAATGCCCACGTGGCCATAGGACTCGACCAGTTTGACGAAATCGGGCAGGGAGTCCTCGTAGGTACTCATGGCATAGCGCCCTTCGTACTGCATGTCCTGCCATTGCTTTACCATGCCCAGGTAGTTGTTGCGCAGGTTGATGATCTTGATCGGTGTGCTGTACTGCTTGCAGGTAGACAGCTCCTGGATATTCATCTGGATACTGCCTTCACCGGTAACGCAGGCGACGTCCATATCCGGGAAGGCCAGCTTCACACCCATCGCGGCTGGCAGGCCAAAGCCCATTGTTCCCAAGCCCCCCGAGTTGATCCAGCGCCGGGGCTTGTCGAACTTGTAGTACTGCGCCGCGAACATCTGGTGCTGACCAACGTCTGACGTGACATAGGCATCGCCACCGGTCACGCGGTACAGGCTCTCGATGACCTGCTGGGGCATGATGCGGTCGCTCTCGCCGTAACGACGCCCGGTCCATAAGCCGTGCTTGGCGCGCCACTCCTCGATTTGTTGCCACCAGCGCCCGAGTGCGCCGGTGTCCGGCTGCTGCGAGTCCTTCTCCTGCAGGCTGCCAATAATCTCCAGCAGATCCTCGAGCACCGACTGTACGGGGCCCACAATGGGGATGTCCGCCGCCACGGTTTTCGAGATAGAGGTGGGGTCGATATCGATGTGGATGATCTTGGCACCGGGGCAGAAGCGCGACACGGTGTTGGTCACGCGGTCGTCGAAACGTGCGCCCACCGCGAGAATTACGTCGCTGTGATGCATGGCCATATTGGCTTCGTAAAACCCGTGCATGCCCAGCATGCCGAGGAACTGGCGATCGGTTGCGGGGTATGCGCCCAGCCCCATCAGGGTATTGGTCACCGGATAATTCAGTTTCCGCGCCAACGTGGTCAGCAGCTCACTGCTCTCGCCCAGAATCACCCCACCGCCCGCGTAGATCACGGGGCGTTTGGCACTCAGCAGCAATTTGGCTGCTTTGCGGATCTGCCCGGTGTGGCCGCGCTGAGCGGGCGCGTAGGAGCGCAACTTCACGTTGTCAGGATAGTGATATTCGAATTTGGCGTCGGGCCGGGTGCAATCCTTCGGAATATCGATCACCACAGGGCCGGGACGGCCAGTGGTGGCGATGTGAAAGGCTTTCTTGATGGTCGCCGGAATGTCCTCGGCATGGCGCACCATGAAGCTGTGCTTCACAATCGGGCGCGAAATGCCCACCATATCGGTTTCCTGAAAGGCGTCTTCACCTATGAGGTGCGTGGCGACCTGCCCCGACAGGACGACCATAGGGATGGAATCCATGTAGGCCGTGGCGATGCCGGTAATCGCGTTGGTCGCACCCGGCCCCGAGGTCACCAGTACCACACCCGGTTTGCCGGTCGCGCGCGCATAGCCATCGGCGGCGTGCGTGGCGGCTTGCTCGTGGCGCACCAATACATGGGGCACTTTGCAGGTTTTGAACAGGGCGTCGTAAATGTGCAGGACTGCACCGCCCGGATAGCCGAAAATGTACTCTACGCCTTCATCTTCAAGCGCTTTGGCGATCATCTCACCGCCGGATAACAGCTCCACAATGTCTCTCCCACTAACGTAAACGCCCGGCGCGTAACCCTCGCCGAAGCAGTTCAAGTTGTTGTGTGGACGTTGCAGAACGAAGCACCTGACCCGGTGCCTGACTGACGACGCCACCCCCTGGGCGCGACACACTGCTCGAGACCCGCCACCGGCATGAACCGGGAGCTCCGCGGAGGAAATCGATCACGAACACCCGTGTATCGGTCGCCCTGCGAGGTAGCGCAGTGTCTGGCCCTCAACCCCGCCAGTAGGGCGCAGGTTGATTACGGGACTCATGAACAGCCACTGTGAATAATGACAACACAGCGGTGGACCAGTGGCCGGGGGTACCCGGAATTAGTCGTTACCACTCAAGAGACCGGCCTATTGTTGGTGCGACAGCGGGGCTTGTCAACGTGAAAAGTCGCCAGTTGGCAGCATTTGCCTGACCGGGCGCATTGCGCCACCGCGCGGGCTGGGGTACTTTAACCACAAACGCCTTCCAAGACAGGGACGAAGCGTGTGAAAGCAACACTCCGCAAGGGTCTCGGCAGCGCCCTGATAATGCTGTTGGCCTCGGCCAGCCTGCAGTCGGCCGCCGCAGACACCCACTACCGCTGGCAGGACGGCCGCGGCAACCCGGTATACAGCGACCGTCCGCCGCCGAAGGGCACGGAATACGAGGTGATTTCCTCGCGCTCGGGGCTCAAGCGAGTGGTCAGTGCAGACGAGGGCGCCGTGCCACCCGAGGTCGTTCCCCGCCCCGGCAACCAGTTTGACCAGGTTGATGAAGCCGACATGGCCCGGAGCAAGAAAAACCCCGAGTTCTGCCAGACGGCACGCAACAACCTCGCCACGCTGAACAAGCCGGGGCGTATTCGCCTGCGCAACGATCAGGGGGAATTGCGCTACCTCGATGAGGAACAGGTGGCTGCTGAGCGCGCCAAGGCAGAAGAAGCCATCCGGCAATTCTGCGACTGACCAAGCCCGCGTTTAGAGTCAGCGCGGTCATCCTGGCGTCGACGCTCGTCGGCGTTCTGCTGCTGCCCCATGCCATCGACCCCCTGCTCTCCAGCAGCCGACGCAGTGACGCCATGAACAGCCTGCTGCGCGCACAACTCCTGCAACAACGCTGGCATGCAGCCCACGGTCACTTCGGCAGCGTTGCGGAAATCTGGCTGCGCCCCGATGGACGCTCGCTGGCGGGCCACTATGTGCTGCGCGATATCCCGGAAGTGCTACCGGCGGGCCCGGATACACACAACTATGCCATGCAGGCCGTTCCACAGGGTCGCCAGGTGGGCGACGCCTGTGGAACATTCGCGATTACCCATGAGGGTGTCTTGGTCGATCCGCCCTGGGCGGGGGCGGATTGCTGGTCACGCTGACGCGGCCCGGGCCCTGGCGCTGCGGTCAGGCCTTGCTGAACGCGCTGCCCTCGCCAGCAACATCCACCCGGATGGTGTCGCCCGCCACGAACTCACCCGACAGAATGCGCTGGGCCAGCGGGTTCTCCAGCTCCTGCTGGATGGCGCGCTTCAGCGGGCGAGCCCCGTAAACAGGGTCGTAACCCACTGCCGCGAGGCGGTCCATAAAGGCGTCGGTAATCTCGATCGCCAGCTCACGCTCGGCAAGACGCTTGCGCAGCCACTGCAGCTGAATGTCGGCGATATGCCGGATCTGCTCTGCCGCCAGCGGGTGGAATACCACCGTCTCGTCAATGCGGTTGACGAACTCGGGACGGAAATGCTGGCCGACGACGCCAATTACTGCGGCCTTCATTGCCGGGTAATTCTCTCCGCCCGCCATCTCCTGAATCAGGTCGGACCCCAGGTTCGATGTCATCACAATCACCGTGTTGCGGAAGTCGACAGTACGGCCCTGGCCGTCTGTCAGGCGACCATCGTCCAGCACCTGCAGGAGGATATTGAACACGTCCGGATGGGCCTTCTCGATCTCGTCCAGCAGCAGCAGTGAGTACGGGCGGCGGCGCACGGCCTCGGTCAGGTAACCGCCTTCCTCATAGCCCACATAGCCGGGCGGGGCACCGATCAGACGCGCCACGGAGTGCTTCTCCATGAACTCGGACATATCAATGCGCACCATCGCCTGCTCACTGTCAAACAGGAACTCGGCCAGCGCCTTGCACAGTTCGGTCTTGCCCACGCCCGTGGGCCCGAGGAAGAGGAAGGAACCGTTGGGACGATTGGGGTCCGACAGGCCCGCGCGCGAGCGGCGCACGGCATCGGACACGGACTTCACCGCCTCGTCTTGCCCGACCACCCGCTGGTGCAGGAAGTCCTCCATGCGCAGCAGTTTATCGCGGTCACCTTCCAGCATCTTGGAGATGGGGATGCCCGTCCAGCGGGACACCACCTCGGCCACTTCTTCATCTGTGACCTTGTTCCGCAACAGCGTGCGCTCTTCGGTTTCAGCTACCTGCGCGGACGCCAGCTGTTTCTCCAATTCGGGAATGCGCCCGTACTGCAGCTCGGACATCCGTGTGAGGTCGCCGGCGCGGCGCGCGGCCTCGAATTCGAGTTTGACCTGCTCGAGGTCGCTCTTGACCTGTGCCTCGCCCTGCAAGGAGGCCTTCTCGGCCTTCCACACTTCTTCCAGATCGGAGTACTCGCGTTCGACCTTGTCGATCTGCTCGGTGAGCAGCTCCAGCTGCTTGCGGGCACCCGCATCGGAGTCCTTTTTCACGGCCTCGCGCTCGATCTTGAGCTGAATCAGCCGGCGTTCCAGGCGGTCCATGGACTCCGGCTTGGAATCGATCTCCATGCGGATACGGCTGGCGGCCTCATCAATAAGGTCGATGGCCTTGTCCGGCAGCTGGCGGTCGGTGATGTAACGCGTGGAGAGCCTGGCCGCGGCGATGATGGCGCTGTCGGTAATGTCGACCGAGTGGTGCACTTCGTAGCGCTCCTTCAGGCCGCGCAGAATGGCAATGGTGTCTTCCTCGCTCGGCTCATCCACAAGCACTTTCTGGAAGCGCCGCTCCAGCGCTGCATCTTTCTCGATGTACTTGCGGTACTCATCCAGCGTCGTAGCGCCCACGCAGTGGAGTTCACCGCGCGCCAGGGCGGGTTTCAACATGTTCCCGGCATCCATGGAGCCCTCGGCCTTACCGGCCCCCACCATGGTGTGCAGCTCGTCGATGAACAGGATGACACGGCCTTCCTGCTTCGAGAGTTCGTTGAGTACCGCTTTCAGGCGCTCCTCGAAATCACCGCGATACTTGGCGCCCGCCAGCAGGGCACCGAGGTCCAGTGACAGAATCCGCTTGTCTTTCAAGCCTTCCGGTACTTCACCATTAATGACGCGCTGCGCCAGCCCTTCAATGATCGCGGTCTTACCCACGCCGGGCTCGCCGATAAGCACGGGATTGTTCTTGGTGCGACGCTGCAGCACCTGGATGGTGCGACGAATTTCATCGTCGCGGCCAATCACCGGATCCAGCTTGCCCTGTTCCGCACGCTCGGTGAGGTCGATGGTATATTTGTCCAGCGCCTGGCGGGATTCCTCAGCTTCCGGGTTATTCACAGCTTCACCCCCGCGCATCTGTTCTATTGCGCCTTGCAAGGCGAGTGCTGTGACCCCGTGCTGCTTCAATAGCTCACCGGCCGTGCCCTTGTTTTCCACCAGCGCCAGCAACACAAGCTCGCTGGAGACGTAGGTATCACCACCCTTCTGCGCCAGTTTGTCGCTGACATTCAGGATACGGGTCAGGTCGTTGGAAACGTGCACATCGCCCGCGTTGCCACTCACTCTGGGGAGTGCCTCAACGGCGCTGTTTACGCCCTCCGCGAGGCCAGCCACATTGGCGCCCACCTTTTGCAACAACGGTCGCGTTGAGCCACCCTGCTGCTGCAGTAGCGCAGCGAGCAGGTGCACAGGCTCAATGAAATTGTGGTCCTTCCCCAGGGCCAGTGACTGGGCATCGGCCAGTGCGAGCTGCAGCTGGTTGGTCAGTTTGTCCATTCTCATTACTCAGTATCTCCTTGCTTGCCAGCTTTGGGCGCTGGCCATGCATCAATCCATGAGCAATAGATGGGGTGAAAAAACCCTGTTTCAAGTGTGGGATCAGCCGTGATCGGCCGCCGTATTGAGGTAGATCAAGCTCGCCATACGTCCGGTAACGCCGTCACGACGGTAGGAATAGAAGCGCGCGGCGTCGCTGACGGTGCAAAAACCGCCACCGTAGATTGCCGCTACACCCGCGGCCTGCAGGCGCAGGCGCGCCAAGCGGTAGATGTCTGTAAAGTAATGACCGCGACGCTGGGCGGGAGTGAATGCTTCCAGCACGGCCGCGGACCCATCCGCGGCGAGAAAAGCATCCCGCACCTCGGCACCCACTTCGAACGCCGCGGGCCCTATTGCGGGGCCCAACCAAGCCAGCAGGCTGGCAGCTGGCACCGGCAGCGCGCGCACGGTCGCTTCCAACACGCCCTCTGCCAGACCGCGCCAGCCGGCATGGGCTGCCGCCACCACGGTGGCCGCGCGATCACACAACAGCACGGGCAGGCAGTCCGCCGTGAGCACTGCGCAGGCAACGCCTGGATCGCCTGACCAGCTGGCATCCGCTACCGGTACGCCGTGAGCCCGGGGTGCCAACACCACCGCAGTACCATGCACCTGCTGCAGCCACTGCACCCGGGTGCCCGCACCCAATTGCTCCTGCAGCAACCGCCGGTTGGCGGCAACGGCATCTGCCTCGTCGCCAACATGATCACCGAGATTGAACCCCTGCCAGGGCCCGCGGCTGAACCCTCCGCTGCGGGTCGTGACCAGCGCCGAAACCGTCGCGGGCGCCGGCCAGTCAGGTATAATCAGGGCGGGACTGTGCACTGTCTTCTTCATCCAGCACCGCCAGTAGTGTCTGCATGTCCTCCGGGAGAGGGCAGTCGAACTGCATGTCCTCGCCGCTGACCGGGTGCAACAGCCCCAGTGCTTCCGCATGCAGGGCCTGCCGGGGAAAGCCCCTGAGCGTGCTGATCAGGCGCTCCGACGCACCACGCGGGATGCGCGGACGCCCACCGTAAGCCGGATCGCCAATCAAGGGATAGTGACGAAAAGCCATATGCACCCGGATCTGGTGCGTGCGGCCGGTCTCGAGGTTTACCGTGATGCGGGTGTGATGCGCGTATCGACGCGCCACGCGGTAATGGGTGACCGCGGGCTTGCCATTGCTCACCACCGCCATTTTCTTGCGCTGGCGAGGGTGCCGGCCGATGGGCTCGTCAATCGTGCCACCACCGGTCATGGCCCCAATACACACCGCACAATACTGGCGCTTGACGGCGCGCGCCTGCAGCTGGTCCACCAGGTGGTGATGCGCCGCCAGCGTTTTCGCCGCCACCATCACCCCCGAGGTTTCCATATCCAGGCGATGCACGATGCCCCCCCGGGGCAACTGGGCCATGGCCGGGTGGTGTGCCAGGAGCGCGTTGACCAGCGTACCATCGGCATGCCCAGCCGCCGGATGCACGACCAGGCCTGCGGGCTTGTTCAGCACGAGAATGCTGTCATCCTCGTACAGAATATCCAGCGCTATGTTCTGCGGCTGCCAGCTGACCTCGTCTTCCAGCACCGCATCCACAGTGAGTGCGGTGCCGGCGTAGACCTTGTCGCGTGGGCGACACACCTTGCCGTCGGCCAGCAGCTCGCCGCGCTTGATCCAGGTCTGCAGCCGGGAGCGGGAATAATCCGGAAACAGCTTGGCGGCGACCTGATCCAACCGCTCGCCATCCAGCGCGACATCCACTTCGGCGTTGTCCTGGATCCTCTCTGACATCGGAATTCCTGTTTATGCCCCGCGGGCGATGTGGTTAAATAGCGACCATTGTACGTTCCCAGTCTATCACGCCAGCGGTTACCACCTTGTTGAAATCATTGAAAGTCACCCCGTTCCTGCTCCTCCTCGCCCTGCTTGTGGCGGGGTGCGCCGGAAACGACGAACTCGACGACCTGTCCGCCGACAGCGGTGAGCAGCAGATGTACGAAAACGCCCAGCGCTATCTGCGCAGCCGCAACTACGACCTGGCTGTGCGCAGCCTGCAGCTGCTGGAGTCGCGCTACCCGTTCGGCAAATACGCCGAGCAGGCTCAACTGGAACTGATTTACGCCCACTACGGGGCCTATGAGCATGAGGCTGCCGTGGAGGCCGCCGATCGCTTCATTCGCCTCCACCCGCAACACCCCAGCGTCGACTATGCCTACTACATGAAGGGCCTTTCCGCCTATTCAGCGAAATCAGACATTTTCGCGCGTTTCCTGCCCACCGACGAAAGCAGCCGGGATATGAAACACGCCCGGGAGGCCTTCGCCGAGTTCGCCCAACTGGTCGCGCGCTACCCGGCAAGCCCCTATGCCGCCGACGCCAAAGCGCGCATGGTGCACCTGCGCAACCTACTGGCGCGACACGAAATCCTTGTGGCCAACTACTATTTCCGGCGCGGCGCCTATCTCGCCGCCACCAACCGTGGACGCTACGTCGTTGAGAACTTCCAGCGCACACCCGCGGTAGCCGATGGCCTGGCGGTAATGGCACAGGGCTATATTCTGCTGGGTATGAACGACCTTGCCGAGGATGCCATCGATGTGCTGAAGCTGAACTACCCGGACTATCCCGCGCTGGACAAGAACGGCAACTTCCGCTCGGATTACTCCCTCGACGGGCCAGAGCGCTCCATTGTGAACCGGCTTACGCTAGGCCTGTTCGACCCGCCGGAAGTGCCCGAATTTGATACCCGGGACCTCTACCGCTAGGCGCGCTCCCTAGTCGCCTGGCGTCCACGCCGAGGTAATCGGGTAGCGACGATCTCTGCCAAAACCGCGCCGCGTAATGCGCACACCGATGGGTGCCTGCCGTCTCTTGTATTCGTTCAGATCCACGAGCCGCAACACCCGGTGCACCTGTTCGGAGTCCATTCCCGAGGCGATAATAGCCGCCGCACTGAAGTCCTGCTCGACATACAGTTCCAGTATCCGATCCAGCACAGGATAAGGCGGCAGGCTGTCTTCGTCCTTCTGGTCCGGTGCCAACTCGGCAGAAGGCGGGCGGTCGATCACGCGCTGTGGAATGCAGGGTGCGATGCTGTTGCGGTAACGTGAAAGTTCGAATACCAACGTTTTGGGGACGTCCTTGAGCACATCAAAGCCTCCCGCCATGTCGCCGTACAGCGTTGAATAACCCACCGCGAGTTCGCTTTTGTTGCCGGTGGTCAGCACCAGCAAGCCTTTTTTGTTGGAAATGGACATCAGCAGCACGCCGCGGCAGCGCGCCTGCAGGTTTTCTTCGGTGGTATCGGCGCGTGTGCCGGCAAACTCATCCTCCAGCGCCGCCATGAATGCTTCGTACATGGGCTCAATGGAGATGACCTTGTGCGCTACGCCCAACAGAGCGGACTGCTCTGCGGCATCCTCGACGCTCATCTGTGCGGTATAGCGAAACGGCATCATCACCGCCTCAACACGGTCTGACCCCAATGCCTCTACAGCGACCGCCAACGTCAGCGCTGAGTCGATACCGCCTGAAAGACCCAACACCACCCCGCGAAACCGGTTCTTGTTGACGTAGTCGCGCAGCCCGAGCACCAGCGCCTGCCAGGTGGCCTCAAGTTCATCCAGTGCCGGTGCCTGATCCTCACCTGCGAGACACACCCGCTCCCCTTCACGGAAGGCGGTCAGCCAGTACTCGCCGGTGACAAAATTCGGCGCGGTCACTACCCGCTCACCCTCGTCATCGACGGCGAAGGAGCCACCATCAAACACCAGCTCGTCCTGGCCGCCGACCTGGTTCACATAAACGATCGGGCAACGATTACTACTCGCGCGCTCCGCCACCAGCTCCCAGCGCTCAATGCGTTTGCCGCGGTGATAGGGCGACGCGTTCAAATTCAATACAAGTTCGGCACCGGCCTGTGCCGCATCGCGCACCGGCCCGGGCTCCCAGATGTCCTCACACACGGTCAAGCCAACCCGTATACCCTGAATTTGCACGACGCAGGGGCTGTCACCGCGCTGGAAATAGCGCATTTCGTCGAATACCTGGTAGTTGGGCAGGCACTGTTTACGGTACTCGGCAACAATCTCGCCGTGGTGCAGCACAGCGGCGACGTTATAAAGGGCAATGCCTTCCCTGCGCGGGTAGCCGATAACCAGCCAGGCGTCACCGGTCATCGCCGCCTTGATCGCCTGCAGCGACTGGTTCACACGCAATTCAATGCTAGGGCGCAGCAACAGGTCTTCCGGGGGATAGCCGCTGAGCGTGAGCTCGGGGAACACCAGCACCGGCGCAGCGACTTTCGCCTCCGCGCGCCGCATGGCTTCAATGACCTGGGCGGTATTGCCCTCAAAGTCACCCACGAGGGTGTTCATCTGCACCATGACAATATTCAGGCTGGACATCGAGATTCCGCACTTGCTGAAAAGAAAGCGGTATTTTCCGGGAAAGCGGCGCCGGCTGCCAGACCTGCGCAGGAATTACTCGCACACCGCAGCGGCACTGCAGCGCCTCGTTACCTCCGGGCAGGTGCTGTTACACTAGCTGCTCCAACAGACTCAGGCCAGCTTGCCGCGTGACTCGACCCGCGATTTTAACCCGACCGCCACCACGTGCCGTCTCGCAACAGAGCGTTCTGTTGTTTCGCATTTATGTCGCCTACCGCTCCATGTTGTCGGTGGTATTGCTGATCATGCTTATCAGCCCGAATACACGACCCTTGGTGGGCGCACTCAACCCGGTGCTCTATGTCGGTGTCGCTTCGGCGTATCTCGCCTCCAGCGCGATGTTGCTGGCCGCGCTGGCCTGGCAGTGGCGTTTCAACCAGCGCGCCCTTTTCGCGGTATTTCTGGTCGACATTGTCGCCCTGGTGCTGATGGCAGATGCCAGTGGCGGCATGATCAGCGGCCTGCCCGTGTTACTGGTGATCACAGTGGCCGCATCGTCGGTGATCATTCCCAATCGCACGCTCGCCACCCTGCTCGCGGCCATCAGTTCTCTGGCCATTCTCTCCGACACCGTCTGGCTCATATTGCGCGATAGCCTGGAAATCAACGCACTGTTCCCGGCCGGGCTGCTGGGCCTGCTGATTTTCGGTGTGTCACTGATGGTGCAATTCGTTGCCACGCGCCTGGGGCGAGCCGAAGAACTGGCTCGCAGCCGCGCCAGCGACCTGTACAACCTGCAGCGCCTCAACGAACAGATCGTGCAGCACATGCAAACCGGCATCCTGCTGGTTACCGACAGTGGTGCCGTGCGCGTGATGAACAAGGCCGCCAGTGTCATGCTGTCACCCGAGCGGCCGATCACCATGGAGCAAGGGCGGAAGTTGCGCGACTACAGTGAAGAGCTGTCGGAGCAGTTCCAGCACTGGCGGGAAGCGCACCTGCATCGCGCGCAACCATTCCGCGTGGCGGAGGAGGCGCCCACGGTCATTGCCCACTTCCGGGAGCTGCAGTCCGGCTCCGAACGCGAGGCACTGGTGTTCATTGAGGACTACACACCGGTCACCCGCTATGCGCAGTCGCTGAAGCTGAATTCGCTGGGCCGCCTCACCGCGAGCATCGCACACGAAATTCGCAATCCGCTGGGCGCCATCAGTCATGCAGCGCAGTTGTTGCGCGAATCGGCCGGACTGTCGGAAGCCGACCGCCGCCTCACCGACATCATTCAACAACACAGCCGGCGGGTAAACCAGACGGTGGAAAGCGTGCTGCAGATTTCGCGCCGCGAGCCACCGAAGCCCGAGTACATTCTGCTCGCGGAATGGCTGCCCAACTTTGTTGGCAATTACCTGGATTCGGGGCGTGACACTGCCGAGGTCACTGTCGACTGCAGTTACCCCGACCTGCTGGTGGAGTTTGACCAGGAAAACCTGCAGCGTGTGCTCGGCAACCTTCTGGACAACGCTCTGCGTCACAGTAAGATGGCCACAGACAAGGAAACAGCACGCATTGAAGTCAGCCTGGATTTCAGCAAACACCAGTGCCTGATTGACGTTATCGACACCGGGGCCGGCGTACCCGCACAAGAACAGGCTCTGCTGTTTGAGCCGTTTTACACCACCGTCACCGAGGGCAGCGGCATGGGCTTGTTCCTGTGCAAGGAGCTGTGTGAAATGAATAATGCCGACCTGTTTTATCGCACCACGGCACGTGGAGAAAGCTGCTTCCGGGTGGCACTGAACCAGAGGGACCTGTAACGCCATGGTCGCACAAACTGTTCTTGTCGTTGATGATGAACCCGATATTCGGGAGTTGCTGGCCATTACACTCAGTCGCATGGGCCTGGAGTCTTTCAGCGCCGCCACACTGGGCGAGGCCCGCCAGCGCATTGCGGAACTGCAACCCGACCTGTGTTTGACCGACATGCGCTTGCCTGACGGCAATGGCATACACCTGGTTGAGTATATCCAGCAGGAATTCCCAGACATTCCGGTGGCCATGATTACCGCACATGGCAGCGTGGAAACGGCGATTGCCGCACTGAAGGCCGGTGCTTTCGATTTCATCAGCAAGCCGATTGAGCTGGAGCGCTTGCGCAATCTGGTGAGTTCGGCGTTGCGCCTGAAAGACGGCGCCACTGCGGCGGAACCCGAGGCGGATGAGAGTGACCTGCGGCTGGTGGGCAGTGCCCCGCAAATCGTCGCCCTGAGAAAGAAGGTCGTCAAGCTCGCCCGCAGCCAGGCGCCCGTGCATATCCAGGGAGAATCCGGCGTGGGCAAGGAAGTTGTGGCCCGGCTGATTCATGCCAACGGGCCGCGGGCAGCAAGGCCGTTTGTCGCCGTGAACTGCGGCGCGATACCGCAGGATCTGATGGAAAGCGAGTTTTTCGGGCACCTGAAAGGTAGCTTCACTGGCGCCAATCGGGACAAATTGGGGCTATTTCAGGCCGCCGAGGGCGGTACCCTGTTTCTCGACGAGGTCGCCGACCTGCCGCTGGCCATGCAGGTAAAACTGCTGCGGGCAATTCAGGAGAAAGCCGTGCGCCCGGTCGGGGCGAGTAGCGAGCAGGCCACCGATGTGCGCCTGCTCAGTGCAACGCACAAAAATCTTGCCACCGAGGTCGCCGCAGGGCACTTCCGTAACGATCTCTACTACCGGATCAATGTCATCGACCTGCACGTCCCCAGCCTTCGTGAGCGCAGCAGCGATATCCCGGAGCTCGCGCATGCCCTGCTGCAACGTATCTGCAGCGAGCTTGATGTCAGCGTTCCGACCATCGACCCCAGCGCCATGACCGCACTACAGCGCTGCAATTTTCCCGGAAACGTGCGCGAGTTGGAGAACATACTCGAACGCGCCATTGCCTTGGCCGACGGCGACACCATCAGCGCAGACGATCTGCAGTTCAACGAGCAGCCGGCTGCGCAACAGAGCCCCGGGCAGCCCGGTGAAGCGCCACTGGAGGTTGCCGCGGCCTACGGCAACCTCGAAGGCTATCTGGAGGATATTGAACGGCGCATTCTGCAAACAGCCCTCGAACAATGCCGGTGGAACAAGACTGCCACGGCCCGCCTGCTGGGCATCAGTTTCCGCAGCCTGCGCTATCGGCTGCAGAAACTGCATATTGAAGACTAAGGACCGCTCACCAGCAGGCGTCAGGTCCGGCTGACCCACTATTGGCAGCCACCCCGGTAGCGTTGAGGGTGTAGGTTCCACAGCGCATATCCCCCGCCTGTGCCCCCACAGGGCGAGCCACAAGGCGATATTGATAGGGATCATCCACCGGCGCGAGGGACAGTTCGTAGAGCGGAGTGCTCTCCACCTCCTGCCCATCCTGGCCCAGCCCCACCCCCTGAGGCTTACTGAACCCCAGTTCGGCAAGATCGGTAGCGTAGCGGCGATGGTAAAGCATGAACTCTTCCTGCCGGCCGGCGATTGCCAATAGCGCGCTACTGGCGACAATACGCCGCCCCCTGAAGACCTGTTCGCTGTAAAGCGGCACCGTCAACATCAGCAGTACCGAAAGCACCACCAACACGATCAGCAGTTCCAGCAAACTCACGCCCACCCCCCCTGGCGGCATCGAGGCTTGCCGCGAACGCTTCACAGCGGGTCAACGCCCGGCTCACGCCAGTAAGTGCGCACCAGGCGCGGTGCCCGGGACGCCTGCACGACAGTGCCCGGAACAAGGCCGCTATCGGGCCCAACAATGACCGGGGGCTCCGCGGGGAGAAGAATGGCATTGCCCACACGCAGCAGCTCCGCGGGCATACCAGGCCCCGCATCCCAACCCGGCGATTGACCGCCCAATGCTGTGCCGTCCGCGAGATTCACCGCGTACGCGCGCCCTCGGCCGGGCGGTGCTTCGCAGGGGTCGCTGCGTGGCAGGAAACTGCTGAACAGGGCACGGCCGCCGTCAATCAGCGGCCGACCCCAGCCCTTCTCACCCGCAGACGCCAACGCCAATCGCCAGCCGGCACCGTGCGCCGCGGAGCAACGCTCGCCCTCTTCTTCCTCGCAGGCTGTAACGGGAACGAGCTGTCCAATCTCCAGGGGAGTGCGATGCCGGGCCAGGGCATCGCCGCTAACGATGAGGCGGTCGCGCAGATAGAATGCATAATCCTCCACACCCGTGGCCAACGGCCTGGCCCGGTTGCCACTGGTGACCAGCAGGCTATCTACCGGCAAACCGCCACGGTCGACGGTGCGCACCAGGGCGGGTGCGTGAAAAAAACGCCGGTCTTGCGGGCCTGCCTCTTCTGCGCCCAGCTGGGCAAACACCGACACAAACCAGTGCTGAGCGCGGTGGTCGGGATTCCCGGCAACACCCGGTGGCAGGTCAATGCGCCAGATGCGGCCGCCCGTGTCACCGACATAGGCTCGATGGATGAGCCCCTCAGCATCGACCATGACCGCGAGATCCGAGGCAACACTGTCGCGCATATCCGGATGTGCAAACCGCGTATTGCCCGCCTCCACGGTGTCGCCCAAGACGGCCTTCCAGACCAGCTCTCCGGTTCTCGCGTCGACTATATAGACCGCATTGCCAACCGGGTCATCTCCCGCAGCGGCGTCTTTGCCCAGGGGCTCTCCGCTGGCCACATCCCGACCACCGTGATAGCCACCGCCGAACAGCAACACATCACGCACCGTACCGCCAAACTGCACGCGACCGACCACAGGCGTCGAGAAGCTGAGCGCGAGGTGGTCAAAATCGCCGCCGCGTGTGCGTGCAAGCGACCACTGCAAGCGGGGCGGCCTGTCCACGTCCGTGACATCGAGAGCGTAGTAGCCAATGCCTCCGCGACGCAGGCCAAAAAACACCAGCGCCTCGTCGCCGTCCTGAGCGCGAATACGCCCATCGCCGTTGCGATCAACACGCAATGCCACCGGGCTGCCATCAACGCCATAGTGGATACTGCCACGCACCTCCCCGGTCCGGCGCTCCAACTGCCGGGGAAGCAATATTCGCGGCAGGAAGCCGTAGACCTCCCGGCCACTTTCACGCCCGACAGCATCCGTGTTTTCCACCACATGCAGAATGCCGTCGGCGCTGCCGAAAAAGATACGTATATTGGGGTTGGAGGTTGTATACCCAGCCCCAGTTGCACCGAAGTCCAGCGCCAGAGGGCGGGAATGAAATACCGGGCCCAGCAGCCACGGCCGCGCCCGCTGCGGTGCTTCGTCCACATCCTCGCCCAACAGCCAGCGCAGGAGTTCAAGCGCCTCGTCGTCATCCACTCGCGGCAGGTTTTCCCGCACGAGCGCCACGCTGGCCCGGTCGGCGCGTAGGGGCAGGAGAGCCTGGGACCCGGCAACCTGGTGTGATTGAGCGGCAACCTCGGTGAACAGGTCCCTGCCAACAGCCGCCGCCGCGGCGCTGGCGGGTGGCACACCGGCGGCAACCCGCTGCCCCGCGCCACCGCGGCGCACAGCATCGCCATCTGCCCCTGTTTGAACGGGCGGCACAAGGCCGCTCAGCACCCGTGCCGGGTCCGTCCAGAAGGTCAGCGCCGTTGCCCGGAGCCTGCCGCCGCCGTAATCCACGGACTCCAGCGCAGGCCGGCCCCTCGCGTCCTCCACCAGGCCGACTGGTGGCATCGCAAGCGACTCAGGCAGTCCCCCTGCCTGCGGTATCAACAATTTCTTGATATTGCCCGCCCAGTGCGCATCGGGGCCCGCATCAAACATCCCAAGCAGCAAAGCCGCAGCGCCCGGTTGTCCATCTGCAACAACTGGAAAAGCGCTGGACACCATACTCCCCGATGTCCGCGCAAAGCCGAGCAAGGCCTCGGCGAGGCGACGTTCCGCCAGTACCGGGTCATCGAATGACAACGCCAGTGCATTCGGGTCGGGCTCATCGCTCAGCGACAGCGCAAACTGGCGCAGACAGCTGCCCGCGACGCTCCGAGGCGCGGCGCTGTCTGCACCGCGGGCGAGATAGACAAGGTGCGAATCGCCTCTTGCGGAAATCGGCGAGCTACGTTGCGCGACCTCGACAGTGAGCTGGGGCGGCAAGCGCTCAATAACGGAACGGACGATCGCCATGACCGCAGCGTTCACACTCACAGGCACATCCTCCGGGTATGCCTGTCGCAGCTTCCTGTAAGCCGATGCAGTGAAGCGTTGACGACAGTCCTGCCCGAGGGTGCACAACGATGGTGCTGCCTCCTCCCCCTGCACCAGCTCAAGGCTCAACACCGTGCGATCCGCAGGCGTCCACCAGGCGTCCAGATCGTCGGCCGACACAGTGCTTGTAGCCTGCCAGAGAAAGACCAGAATCAGCTTTGCCAGATATCTTTGCATAATGACCACCTTCCCTTTCATCAAGCCGGGTCACCCAACCAGCGCAGGAGAACACCCTGCACAACCTGGGCCCGCGGCATGTCGCCCCGCGCATCCCCTACCCTGACGCGCACCTCAAAGCGAATAAATGTGGCCACACCGGACCCGGATGCGTGCGCCTCCTGCAGGCGGGGCACCGATGCGCCCGACCGCAGCGACCCGTGGCGGTGTATCTCGACGTGTGTGTGCAACCGTTGTGCCTCGGGGCCAGCGCCATCCAACAGCGCGTTCAGCCGGCGACTGAGCCCCTCGGCGCAACTGTGCAACATACTGCACCGGTCTCGCCCTGCCCGCTGCATGGCGACAAAGGGCTCCGCGCTACTGCTGATCATGGCGGCAACCCCCAACGCATGCTGCAAGGCCTCTTCACGCTGCAGGAGATTGCCACTCATGCGCAGTTCCAGCGCGCTACTGCGCAGCGTTGCAACGGAGACGACGCTGATCAGGCTTAGCAATACGAGTGTCAGCAAGAGAATAAAGCCTCCGACCCGTGAATCACGAGCTGCCCCATAGGGACGCATCAGGCCGACCCTGCCGCAAGCGACGGGTGCAGGTTGCGCAGGGCCACCGTAGTGCTGAACACGCGGCGCACATACCCGTCGGAATCTGCGGTGAACGGCAGCTGTCCCAGCGTGTGCTGTCGTGGCCCCGAGTACCCGGCTACCGGTGCAACGCTGCGCACAAGTAGCGCAATGCGCGCGGTTACCGCCTGTTGCAGCTGGCCGGCATCAGGCTCTACCGCATAGTAATCCGGTGCACCGTCACCATTGTGGTCCACACCCAGTTCGATATGCAGTCGCTCCACGCCTTCCACCAGGCACTGGCTGAAGACCCCGGAAGGCGCAAGTGCCGCCGCACAGAGTGTTGGAATGCGGTCCGCCGGGGCGATCGAGTACCGGCGCACGTAAAACACACGGGCGAGGAGGCGCCAGTAGTCCACACCACTTCCAGGACGCGCTTCCGCCGCGGCAATACGCCCGGCCTGCCACCATTGTGCCCGGGCACCGCCCGCTGCGAGCCGGAGGTACCAATATCCTCGATCCACTCCTCCGGCTGCGCCCGCGAGCTGCCCATTGCTGAGCGTGGCCTCGCCTGCGGTGCGCCGCACGGCCAGCAGATCACTGCCGCGCTGTAGCATCGACGACGGCAGACAATCGAGGACTGTGCCGTTGACCGTCTCTGGCGCACCGCCGTCGTAATCGACCTGCATGTCCAGGGCGTTGAAAGCGGCGAGCGGCCAGCGTGCCGCCACACCGCAGCCGGGTACGATCGCTGGCAGCGATGGCCGCGCATGCGGTGCAAGCCCGCCCAGGAATCCTGCCAACGTCAGTTCCCTGCGCAGCAGCGCCAGCGCAAAACGCCCGTTCTCGTGCATACGTGCGAGCTCGTCGGCAATCAGGAACTGACGCCTCGCCTCTGCATAAGACCACACCAACATGCCGGCCAGCAGCAAACCCAGGGCCATGGAAATGAGCAGCGCGGGCAGCGATACGCCACGCAGACGGTGGGAGGGTGGCGGATAATGCATCATGGTAAGCGCCCGGCGGGAAACCAGGTGCGCAGCGCGACCACACGGCGCCACTGGTCATCCGGCCCATAGCGGCCCAGCCCGGCACCACAGCGTGAGGGAACCGGAGATGCCGCGGCGCGCGGTCCGCGCCAGGCGATGGCCACGGTTACCCGCTGCTCCTGCGCCACAATACAGGCAACCGGCTCCGGCAGACCGGTGGCTGACTCTGGCCCTCCGGCGAGCAACTCCAGCCACTGTAACAGGTCGTAGGCAGCGAGCGCCTCCGGGTCACAGCGCGGCGTTGCGGCGTCATCAGCTGCCGCCGTGTGACACAGCACAAGGTCGGCTGAGGGCGGGCTATCGGCACGAGGCTCATTGCGCACATAGCGTCGCAGGGCCTCGGGATTGCTGTCGATACGCGCCAGCAGGTCGCGGGCAAGCGCTGTCGCCTGGCTTACCTGTGCGCCCTCGATGCTCGTGCGCCAGGACACCAGCTGTACGGCGAGCAAACCCAACGCGCCCACGCTGAACAGCAGCAGCGCAATCAACAGCTCGATGAACCCCAGCCCTTCCTCGCGGCGCTTCATACCACGGCCTCGCGGGGACACTCGCCCCAGGCCCGCAACAGGCGCGCGCGCCCGACCACGTTCATGATGACACTCCATGACGCCAGGTCGGGCAGGCGGTGCGAACAGACCATGAGGGTTCGGTTGCGTCCCGCCGTACCATCAGGCATGAAGCTGATGGGTGCGACAACGTGTCGGGCGCCCGCTCGATCGAGCAGATGCAGCGTGGGGGACATCGGCGCCCAGGCGCGCAAGAGCACATCCTGCGTCGCCGTTCCCGCGGTGTGGATACCGCGCAAGAGCACCCAGCCCCGGCGATAGTCACCGCCACAGCGCACAACGCCGCTGCGAGCATAGTCGGAGGGGCACAGCGTTACCGGCTGATTGCGACTGACGGCCTCACTGCGGGCGAGATTCAGCGCCATAAACAGGCGACCGGCCTCGGCCCTGATGGCCAGGCGCTGCTGCACCGCCTGAAACCCCGGCACCGCAACCAACAGCAATACGCTGAGCAGCGCCACCACCAGCAGCACTTCCACCAAGGTCAGCCCACGGTGCGGGCCGCGTTGCGACATCCTGTTCATACACAGCCTCCCTGCCAGCACAAAGCTTAGCGGCGAGGCGGGGACGCGCCAGCGTCCGGATGGTTTTGACTAAATCAGACGTTACGGGCCGGTATGCGCAGCTCGCGGGGCAATGAGAAGGTGACATTTTCCGGACGTCCGGCCAGTTCCACCGGGGGATTCGCACCCAGTGCCTGCAGGCCTTGTAGGACCTCGTTGACCAGCACCTCAGGCGCCGAGGCACCGGCCGTCACGCCGACCCGCGTTTGCCCCTGCAACCACTCGGGACGGATATCGTCGGCACTGTCGATGAGGTAGGCCACTGCGCCCATGCGCTCGGCCAGTTCCCGCAGGCGGTTGGAATTGGAACTGTTCGGGGAGCCCACCACCAGCACCAGGTCACACTCTGCCGCCAGTTGTTTCACGGCGTCCTGCCGGTTCTGCGTGGCGTAGCAGATATCGTCCTTGCGTGGGCCTTGTATTGCGGGAAACCGGGCACGCAGGGCATCAATGACCCGGGACGTATCATCCACGGACAGCGTGGTCTGGGTGACGTAATGCAGACGCTCAGGGTTGCGCACAACCAACGACGCCACCTGCGCCTCGTCCTCTACCAGATAGATATCACCTCCAGCACTGCGGTCAAACTGACCCATGGTGCCTTCGACTTCCGGGTGACCGCAATGTCCGATGAGGATGCACTCGCTGCCATCATCGCTGTAGCGCGCCACTTCAATATGCACTTTTGTCACCAGCGGACAGGTGGCGTCGAACACACGCAAACCACGCACCGCCGCCTCTTTGCGCACCGCCTGCGACACGCCGTGGGCACTGAAGATCACGATGCAATCATCGGGCACCTCGTCCAGCTCCTCCACGAAGATCGCGCCACGGGCACGCAGGTCGTCGACTACGAATCGGTTGTGCACTACCTCGTGGCGCACATAAATCGGCGAGCCGAACATCTCCAGCGCCCGATTGACGATATCGATAGCGCGATCCACACCCGCGCAAAACCCCCGGGGATTGGCGAGACGAATGTCCATCAGTGCAACTCGGCCGGCTCGACCCGGTGTACCTGCACGTCAAACAGAATTGTGCGACCTGCCAGCGGGTGGTTGAAATCCACCGTCACCTCCTCCTCATCAAAGGCCACAATCAGCCCTGGCAGCTCGCCGCCAGCGGCGTCTGCGAACGAAAATACGAGGCCGATCTCCAGCGCCACATCGTCGTCGAAATGATCGCGCGCCACCGTTTGCACGTTGTTGTCGTTGGGCTGACCGAAGGCGTCCTCGGGCGACACGGAAAACACATGCCGCTGCCCGGGTTCCATACCCATCAGCACCCGCTCAAAACCGGGCAGCAGGTTGCCATCGCCAACCACGAAACTGACCGGCTCGCCGCCATAGTTGCTATCCACCTCAGAGCCGTCTTCCAGGCTGACAGAGAAATTCAGGAACACGCGCGTGCCCTCACCTACCGCTACATCACTGTTTGTCACTGGGGTCCTGTCCCTCCGCTTTGCCCCTGGCGCGGCGCCAGAAAGCTGTCGAGAATCATCAGCCCGGCACCCACCGTAATGGCCGAATCGGCGATATTGAATGCCGGGAAGAATGCACCCGCATAGTGTAGCGAAATAAAGTCCACCACGTGGCCCAACACCAGACGATCCCAGAGGTTGCCAAGGGCGCCGCCGAGAATCAAGGCCAGCGCTGCCGGCAGCAGGCGCTGGCCTGAGGGCAGTCGATAAAGCCACACGACCAGCACCGCGCTGATCGCCACCGCAATGCCGCTGAAGAAATAGCGCTGCCAACCCCCGGCATCACTCAGGAAGCTGAAGGCCGCACCGGGGTTGTACTGCAGGGTGAGGTTGAACCAGCTGGTGACCGGCAGCGGGCGGGCGTAGGTCAGGTACTGCTCCGCCGCAACCTTGGTCAGCTGGTCGAGCACAATAACCAGCAGCGCCAGCGCATACCACCAGATAACCGGATGCAATTTACGCAAAGTGGCGTTGCTCCCCGGAGCCATCGACATTGTCAACGCAGCGACCACACAAGGTGGGATGGCCGCTGTGCTGCCCGACATCATCGCGGCGGTGCCAGCAGCGCTCGCACTTCTCTGCCTCACTGACATCCACCTGCAAACGTAGCTCGCTCAGCTCGGTCTCCGCCGCCGTCTCGGGAGCGTCTTCCAATGCCGCCAGCGAGGCGCCAGAGGTAATGAGCACAAAGCGCAACTCGTCCTGCAGGCTCTCCAGCAGTGCCCGCAAGGGCGCGGCAACGTAGAGCGTCACCTCTGTGTCCAGGGAACCGCGTACCAGGCCGGCGGCGCGCTGTACTTCAATTTCGCGGTTCACGGCGGTGCGCACCGCCATGACCTGTTGCCAGTAGGCTGCGCCCATGGCCTCATTGTCATCGAGCTGTTCAAGGCCGTTATACCACTCGCTGAGAAGCACCGACTCGGCACGCTCACCGGGCAGATTCTCCCAGATTTCCTCGGCCGTGAAGCTGAGAATAGGCGCGACCCAACGCACCAGCGCCTCTGCAATATGGTACAGCGCCGTTTGTGCCGAACGCCGCGCACGGCTGTCCGCCTGCGTGGTGTATTGGCGATCCTTGATGACGTCCAGGTAAAAACCGCCCAGGTCATTGCTGCAGAAATTGTGCAGCTTCTGGTAGATCACGTGAAACTGATAGCTGTCGTAAGCCGCCTCGATTTCCACCTGCAAACGCGCCGCGCGGTCGATTACCCAGCGGTCCAGAGCGATCAACTCCGCAAGCGGCAGTGCATGCTCGGCGGGCTCAAAACCGTTCAGGTTGGAGAGCAGGAAACGCGCGGTATTGCGAATGCGGCGATAGGAATCGGCCGTGCGCTTGAAAATTTCGTCCGACACCGTCAATTCGCCGCGGTAATCGGTGGCGGCAACCCACAGGCGCAGAATATCCGCACCCAGGTCGTTCATGACTGTATTGGGGGCGATTACGTTGCCCAACGACTTGGACATCTTGCGCCCCTGGGCATCTACTGTGAATCCGTGCGTCAGCACCTGACGGTAGGGCGCCTCACCGAACGCGGCGATGCCGGTGAGTAGCGAGGACTGGAACCAGCCCCGGTGCTGGTCCGAGCCTTCCAGATACAGATCCGCTGGCGCCCGCAGGCCCTCGCGCCGGCGCAGAACACAGGCGTGGGTCACACCGGAATCGAACCAGACGTCAAGGGTGTCGGTCACCTTGTCGTAATCCTGTGCTTCACTGCCGAGCAGTGCCCCGGGATCAAGATCGAACCACGCCTCAATACCACGCTGCTCAATGCGCTGGGCGACTGCCTCAATCAGCTCCGCGGTGCGCGGGTGCAGGTCGCCGGTTTCCCGGTGTACAAACAGGGTGATGGGCGAGCCCCAGGTGCGCTGGCGCGAAATACACCAGTCGGGACGCTGCGCCAGCATGGAATCAATACGCGCCTTGCCCCACTCCGGCACCCACTGCACCTGCTCAACCGCTGCCAGGGCGCCGCCGAGCAGGCCGTTCTGCTGCATGCTGACGAACCACTGGGGCGTGGCGCGGAATATAATCGGCGTTTTGTGTCGCCAGCAGTGCGGGTAGGAGTGATCATAACCCTCACTGTGCAGGAGCACGCCGCGTTCGCGGAGCAGGTCCAGCATGGGCTGATCGATCTTGAAAACGTGTTGCCCGGCAAAACAGGCCGTATCGGGCAGGTATACACCATTGCCCGCGACCGGGTTGTACACCTCCAGCCCGTAGGCCTGACCCACTACAAAATCGTCCTGACCGTGGGCCGGTGCCGTGTGTACAGCCCCCGTGCCCGCCTCGGTGGTTACATGTTCACCCAGCACAACGGGGACATCACGCGATTGGTAACAATGCTGCAGCCGCTGGTGCTCCAGTGCCTGGCCTTTGCAGCGACCAAGCACGGTTACCCCGTCGAGGCCGTAGCGCGCCGCCACGGTGGCGGCCAGCTCCTCTGCCACCACCAGCGCGCGCCCGTTACCGGCCAGCAGGACATAATCGAGGTTCGGGTGGAGACAGACCGCCATATTGGCCGGCAGCGTCCAGGGGGTTGTGGTCCAGATCGGGACCGCGATCTCGCCGCGATAGTCGCTGCCGCAGGCATGCGCGACAGACGCAGGGTCGAGCGCGACGAACGCGACATCGACGGCCGTCGAGCGCTTGTCCTGGTACTCGACCTCCGCTTCCGCGAGCGCAGAGCCGCAATCCAGGCACCAGTGCACGGGCTTGAAGCCCTTGTGCAGGTGGCCGTTGTCGATAATGCGCCCAAGCGTGCGCACGATGTCGGCTTCAAACTGGAAATCCATGGTCAGGTAGGGATCGTCCCAGTCGCCCACCACGCCCATGCGGATGAAATCCTGGCGCTGGCGATCCACCTGTCCGCCGGCGTAGGTGCGGCACTTCTGGCGAAACTCGGCCGCCGAGACCTTCACACCTGGCTTGCCGACTTTCTTTTCCACATTGAGTTCGATAGGCAGGCCATGACAGTCCCAGCCGGGCACGTAGGGGGCATCGAAACCCGCCAGCGAGCGCGACTTGACGATGATGTCCTTCAGCACCTTGTTGACCGCGTGCCCCAGGTGCAGGTCACCGTTGGCATAGGGCGGGCCATCATGCAGGATGAACAGCGGGCGCCCGGCGCGCGCGGCGCGGATCTTGCCGTACAGGCCGTTCTCCTGCCACTGGCGAATGCGCTGTGGTTCACGCTGGGCGAGGCTCGCCTTCATCGGAAACCCGGTCTGCGGCAGGTTCAGCGTGTCCTTGTAGTTACTCATGCAAGCTCTAGTCCCGTATCTGTCGGTTCAGCCCACGCCATCTGGCGCAGGGCTGCTCATATGTTGTTCCAGCCACGCCCTGGCGGCATCAGCATCCTCTCCAATCTGCTCCCGCAGCAGCTCGATTGAGTCGAACTTGCGCTCCTCCCGCAGCTTGTGCAGAAACGTCACCTCCAGGTGTCGGCCATACAGCTGTGGGCTCCCCTGCAGTACGTGCACCTCGAGGTTGGCCTGTATGCTGTCTCCCACAGTGGGTCGCGTGCCGACATTCGCCACCGCCGGCGCACTCTCCAGGCCAGCGCCGGTTACCGTCACCGCATAGACACCAGAGAGCGGCGAGCGCAAGCGGTGCAACTGCAGGTTTGCCGTTGGGAAGCCCAGCTCGCGCCCCAGCTGGCGGCCGTAGATCACCTTGCCACTCATGCGGTAGGGCCGGCTCAGCAACCGCTCCGCCAACCTGAAGTCGCCGTCCGCAAGCGCCTTGCGGATGCGTGTACTGCTGACCCGCTCGTCACCCAGCTCACAGGTCTCGGTTGCGCTGGCCTCGTAGCCATAGCGTCGCCCCTGGGACTTGATGAACGCGTAATCGCCCTGCCGGTCGTTGCCGAAACGAAAGTCATCACCGAGCACAACATGCTGCACACCCAGTCCCTGCACGAACACCTCGTCGACAAAGGCCTGGGCCGACATTCTGCGCAGGCCGGGCGTGAAGCGAATACGCAACACGCGGTCCACACCGAGGCGCTCCAGTGCACAGAACTTCTCCCGGAAGCTCATGATGCGGGCGGGCGCCTCCAGCGGCGCAAAATACTCGCGCGGCAGCGGTTCGAACACAATGACCGTTGCCGGCAGCCCCAGTTCCTCCGCCTTGGCCTGCAGCTTGCGTATAACGGCCTGGTGGCCGAGATGCACCCCATCAAAAGCGCCGATGGTCGCAACGCAGGGGCGGTGTTGCGGCCCCAGGTTGTGCAGGCCTCTGATCAGCTCCATGAGGTCGGGCTTACTCTGTGAAAGCAAACGCAGGAGTATAGCGAAAAGTGCCGCGCTAGCCTATGCCAGGCGGTGCTGCGCTGCCCTGCGCTCAGCTGCTCGCGGGCGGCGTGCGCAGGTGATGCAAACGCGTGCCCAGCAGAAAATGCACCAGAAGATACGTCGCGCCGCCGACGCCGCAGACCAGGGCGAGACGCCCCACCCTCACGGGTAGAGCCCACTGCAGCCAGCTTTCCACGGGCGGACTGAGCAGGACAAGCGCGCCCACCATCGCAGCGGTGGCGAGCAGCAGGCGGCCGGCGTAGGCGCCCCAACCGGGCTGCAGCTGCAATACGCCGGCGAGCAGCAACCCGCGCAACAACAGCCCCGCATTCAGGTAGGCGGCGATACTGGTGGCCAGGGCGAGGCCCACGTGCCCGGCATCGAACCAGAACATCAGCGGCACCACGAACAACAGGTTAAGCACCATGTTGGCCGCCATGGCAATGATGCCAAAGCGCACCGGCGTGGCGGTATCCTGGCGCGCAAAATACCCCGGCGCCAGCACCTTGATCAACATGAATGCCGCGAGGCCCAGGCTATAGGCCGTCAGGCTCATTGCCGACATTGCCACGTCCTGGGGCTTGAACTCGCCATACTGGAACAGTGTCACCAGAATCGGCTGCGCCAGCACCGCCAGCGCCACCGCCGCCGGCACGGCGATCAGCAGCACGGAACGCACCGCCCAATCCAGCGTCAGTCCGAATTCGCGCATCCTCGCCCCGGCGCGGTGCGCCGACAGGCTGGGCAGAATCACCGTGGCAATGGCAATACCGAATACACCCAGCGGCAGTTCCATGAGGCGGTCCGAGTAATACAACCAGGACACACTGCCCGTGGGGAGAAAAGAGGCCAGCACCGTGTCCAACAGCAGATTGATCTGGCTGACCGACACGCCAAACAGTGCCGGCACCATCAGTTTCAGAATGCGCCGCACCCCCGGGTGGCGCGTGTCCCAGCGCGGCCGCGGCACGAGCTCGAGCCTGTACAGGAAGGGCAGCTGGAACAGCAGTTGTACAACACCCGCCAGCGCCACGCCCCAGGCCAGCGCAAACACCGGCTCGTCCAGCTGCGGGGCAGCAATCAGCGCCGCGCCAATCAGGGACAGGTTGAGAAAGACCGGCGTCAGGGCCGGCACGGCGAAGCGACCGTAGCTATTGAGGATGGCGCCGCAAAAACCGGTCATGGAGATGAGCAGCAAATACGGAAAAGTGATGCGGATCATCTGCGCGGTGAGGTCGAATTTGCCCGGGTCGGCAATAAAACCCGGCGCGAACACCATGGCCACCAGCGGTGCTGCCAGCATGGCCAGTGCGGTGACCACGAGCAAGGTGCCACCCAATACCCCGGCTACGCGGTCTACCAGTGCTCGCACCGCCGCCACGCTGCCGTCCTCGCGGTAGTCGGCGAGCACCGGCACGAACGCCTGCGCAAAGGCACCCTCGGCAAACAACCGGCGCAGGAAGTTGGGAATCTTGAAGGCCACAAAGAAAGCGTCGGCGTTGGCACTGGCGCCCACCACGGCCGCCATCACCACATCGCGCAACAAACCGAGCACACGCGAGAGCAGCGTCATGCTGCCCACCACGGCACTGGAACGCAGCAGTCCGGGCGCAGCGGGTTCCGGTGTGCCGGGTGGGGTGGGCGACGTCACGGCACGCCGGCCATCAGGAAAGCCAGCGTTGCCGCAGCGACTCGCCCTGCAACTGCAACCACTGCAGGGCAATCAGCGTGTGGCCATTGGGCACGCGGTCCGCCGCGAGCAGCGCCAGTGCCTCGCCGCGGGGAATACGGTGCACCAGAATATCCTCACCCTCGTCACGGGCACCGTGCACGGCACCCGCGTCCGCCGCCGTGACGCGGCCACAGAACAGCCGGACGTGCTCGGAACAGGCACCAGCGCTGGGATAGTAGCTGGCGATGGGGAGCAGTTCGGCGAGTTCACAGGCCGCCTCTTCCGCGGCTTCGCGATGGGCGACCTCCGCATCCGTTTCGCCAGCCTCAACAACACCGGCGATGACCTCCAGCATCCAGGGGCTATGCGCATCGCGCAGGGCACCGGGGCGAAACTGCTCTATGAGAATGACGCAGTCAGTTTCCGGTTCATAGGGCAGCACGGCCACGGCATCGCCGCGCTCAAACACCTCGCGCACCAGCGGCTCGCTCCAGCCGCCCGCAAACAGCCGGTGCTGCAGGGTGAGGCGGCGCACGGAAAAATGCCCGCTGAAAGCCGCCTCGCTCTGCAATACACGTGCGGCGGCGCCGGAGAAGGCCAACTCAAAGGCCATCGAAACGCCCGCCTGTGTACCAGTTCACGTCGCGTGCGTGCTTGTGCACCTGCTCCACGACATCCAGCACCAGGGTAAACAGCGCCATACGCACCAACACGCCGTTGTCTGTCTGGCGGAAAATGGCGAGGTTCGGGTTATCGTTCAGGTCATCGTCCAGCTCCCGCGCCGTCACTCGGGAGTCGCGCGGCAGCGGGTGCATGATCACCGTGTTGGGTTCGCAGTGCTCGGTGTAAATGCTCTGGTTGAGACGGAACCGGCCGCGGTAGAGGTCCGCCTCCTGCTGGGAGCTGAAACGCTCCTCCTGAATACGGGTGGAATACACAATATCGACATGTCGAATGCTGGTTTCCAGCGCTTCGGACTCCAGCACCTCGTGACCGGAAGCACGCAATTGCTCAACAATCGCTCCCGGCATACGCAACTCGCTGGGGGACACCAGCACCACCTGAACGCCTTTGAACAAGCACAGCAGCTTGCACAGCGAGTGCACGGTACGCCCGTGGCGCAGATCACCGACCATGGCAATACGCAGCCGGTCGACATCACGGCCGCGCGCCGCCAGTTCCTTGCGAATGGTGTACAGGTCGAGCAGGGCCTGCGTGGGGTGTTCGTTACTGCCGTCACCCCCGTTGATGACAGGTACACGACTGGCGGCCGCAAACTCGCCGACCGAGCCCTCCTGTGGGTGGCGCATGGCGATGACGTCGGAGTAGCCACTGAGCACGCGTGCGGTATCGTAGAGCGATTCGCCCTTGGCGATGGCCGACTGCTCAAAGCCTGTGGTTTCGCGCACTTCCCCGCCCAGCAAGTTGAACGCGCTACCGAAGCTGACTCGCGTGCGGGTGCTGGGCTCGAAGAACATGGAACCCAGAATAGCGCCATCGAGCACCCGGGTAACGCGCCGGCGGTGGGCGTAAGGCTCCATGCTGTCTGCCACGGCGAACACCCGTTCCACATCGGGACGCTCAAACTGGGCGATGGAGAGGATATGACTACCGGCAAACTGCACGCAAACACTCCCGAATCTGGCAAAGCGCGGTATCTCGCACCGCGCGCCGCCATTATACGGCCTGCGCTGGCCGCTTGCCCATGGCCCGTTCAGGCCAGCAGCGCGTCGCCGTATTCCAGCAGCGCCTCGAGCACCGCGTGTTCGCGCGCCGGACGTTCCTCCTGTAGCAGAGCGTCGACAAGTTCCTGATAGGCCTCCAACCCGAGCGCGGAGACGGCATCGGGTTCGGCGATCCGCTGCAGCCGGAACTCGTCCCACTGGGCGCGTTCGCTGGCCGACAGGGTGTGGGGAAAGTTGCGTGCACGATAGCGAAACAGCATCTCTGGCAGGCGGGCATCTTCAAACACAAAGGACTCTCCAGCCAGCGCGTCCGGGCCGGCGGCGCGCACCCGATCCATCACACGCCGGTCCGCATCGGAGAAAAATCCGCCGCTGTAGAGCATACGATCGGGGTCGGTGACGGGTGCAAACTCACGCCCCGCGTACACGGCCTGCAATTTCTCTATCATGCCCTGCGCATCGGCCTGGTACCAGTCGCGCAGGGCCGCGAGATGACGCCGGCAGCGCACACCGTCCAGGCCAATGCGCGCAGCGACCTCGGGGGTCACCATGCTTGCTGGCGCCAGCACCGGACAGCGGTTGGTGTGTACCGTCTTCAGGCCCGGGCGCTGCTGCCCTTCGGCCAGGACTTCGCGGCGCGCAAACAGCGTCTGCTGCAGCGCCGGCACCGGCTGCTCGCGCAACAGCGCCGGGTCGTCATTAAGGTCGACACAAATGACCTCGTTGCGGTTTTTCGGGTGTGTTGCCAGCGGCACAATCAGCGCCGTGTTGAAGCGCTCAGCGCCGAACATGCCGGAAATGTGCACGACGGGTTTCAATGTACCCAGCTGCAACTGCCCCTGCGCCCAGCGCTTGTCGCGACTCTGCAGAACCCAGGCATACAGCTTGGGCTGCCGTTCACGCACCAGCCGCGCGATCGCCAGCGTGGCCTCAACGTCGGCCAGGGCGTCGTGGGCGGCGCTGTGTGCTATGCCATTGGCTGCCGTCAGTTGCTCCAGTTTGAAACTGACATGACCGTCCTCTCGCCGGGGCCACTCAATGCCTTCCGGGCGCAGCGCCCAGGCCGTGCGCAGCAAATCGATAATGTCCCAGCGTGAGTTGCCGTTCTGCCATTCGCGGGCATAGGGGTCGAAGAAGTTCCGATAGAGCGTATGGCGCGTGATTTCATCGTCGAAACGCAGTGAGTTGTAACCCACCGCGCAGGTACCGGGCTGAGCCAACTCGGCGTGGATGCGGGCAATAAACTCGCACTCCGCCACGCCCTTTTCCAGTGCAAGTTGCGGGGTAATGCCCGTGATCAAACACGCCATGGGGTGCGGCAGGAAGTCATCCGCGGGGCGGGCATACAGTACCAGCGGGTCTCCGATGACGTTAAGGTCGGCATCGGTACGCAGGCCCGCAAACTGCACGGGCCTGTCCCAGGCCGGGTCAGCCCCGAAGGTTTCGTAGTCGTGCCAGTAGAAGCTTGTCATGAGCGTGCGAGCGCGCGGCTCAGATCAGCTCAAGCGCCTGTTCTTCAATCTTCGCCTGCCAGATACGCGGTCCGGTTTCATGCACGGAAACGCCGCGCGAATCGACCGCCACGCTGACCGGCATGTCCTGCACCTCGAATTCGTAGATGGCCTCCATGCCCAGCTCGGGGAAGGCCACCACACGCGCCGAGGTAATGGCTTTCGATACCAGGTAGGCCGCACCCCCTACCGCCATAAGATACACCGCCTTGTGTTTCTTGATCGCCTCAATGCCGGTGGGTCCACGCTCCGCCTTGCCAATCATGCCCAGCAGGCCGGTTTTATCGAGGATAAAGTCGGTGAATTTGTCCATGCGGGTCGATGTAGTGGGGCCTGCAGGCCCAACGACCTCATCGCGCACCGGGTCCACGGGGCCGACGTAATAAATGAACCGGCCCTTCAGGTCGACCTCCGCCGGCAGACCTTCCCCGCTGTCGATCAGCTCTTTCATCTTTTTGTGCGCGGCGTCGCGCCCGGTAAGCATCTTGCCCGACAACAGCAGTGTATCGCCGGGCTGCCACTGGGCCGCCTCCTCTGGTGTCACCGTGTCCAGGTTGACACGCCGCACCTGCTCACCCACTTCCCAGGTAATCTCCGGCCAATCCTCGAGGTTGGGGGGCGTTTGCAGCGCGGGACCGCTGCCATCGAGTACGAAGTGCGCGTGGCGGGTGGCCGCACAGTTGGGAATCATCGCCACCGGCAGTGACGCCGCGTGGGTTGGGTAATCGCGGATCTTGACGTCCAGCACGGTGGTGAGGCCGCCGAGGCCCTGGGCGCCAATGCCCAGCCGGTTGACCGCATCCATGATTTCCAGGCGCAGCTCCTCGGCGCGGTTGGCCGGGCCGCGTTTGCGCAGTTCATGAATGTCGACCGGGTCCATCAGGGACTCCTTCGCCATCAGTGCCGCCTTTTCTGCGGTGCCGCCGATTCCAATGCCCAGCATACCCGGCGGGCACCAGCCAGCACCCATGGTCGGCACGGTCTTGACCACCCAGTCCACAATGCTGTCGGAGGGGTTGAGCATGGCCAGCTTGGATTTGTTTTCCGAGCCACCGCCCTTGGCCGCCACTTGCACATCCACGGTGTCGCCCGGCACCACCTCCATATGGATCACGGCGGGGGTGTTGTCCTTGGTATTGCGCCGCGCACCGGCGGGATCTTCGAGGATGGAGGCGCGCAGTACGTTATCCGGGTGCGTGTAGGCGCGGCGCACACCTTCATTGACCATATCCGCTACCGACAGGGTGGCATCCCAGCGCACGTTCATGCCAATTTTCAGGAACACGGTCACAATACCGGTGTCCTGGCAGATGGGCCGGTGGCCCTGGGCGCACATACGGGAATTAATCAGGATCTGCGCCATCGCATCCTTGGCGGCGGGGTTCTGCTCCATCTCCCAGGCGCGGTGCACGGCCTGTACGAAGTCCAGCGGGTGATAGTAGGAAATGAACTGCAGGGCGTCGGCGACGCTGTCGATAAAATCATCCTGACGGATAACGGTCATGGCAGGAGTCCTTGCTGTCTGTCTAGGGAGTAGAGGGCGCTGACTGCAAGTTGCGCACGGAAGATTGCAGGTCAGTAATCGATCGGTTGATCTGGCCACGGAATGTGTTGATAGAGTTCACCCAGTCCTCGTTTTCCTGCACCCGCTTGTTCAGCTTGGCAAGCTCCACGTTCACCCGGTTGACGCTGTCTGCAACACGTTCCACCTCGGCCTGATTGGCCTTGGCGCTGGCCATCAGGCGCTCAAGATCGCCCGCCACGCTTTTCAGGCGTGCGATGTCGCCGGAGGCGCTCTTGATCTGCTCCGCATTCGTGGCCAGCGTTTTCTCTGCGGCGGCGACTTTCTTCACCTGGCTGGCGCTGGTTTTCTCCAGCTCCTCGATAGCCGCCTTGTTCCGGCGCCAGGCAGAGGCCCACAGTTTATCGACTTCGGAATACAGCTCCTTGATCTTGACCGCCATGGCCTGCGTGTTCTGGCTGAGGCCCTCATCGGTATCTGAAAGCCGGTCCTCGAGGTCGGAAATACGCTTGGCGTAACGCTCCATCTGTGCCGCGCCGCCATCCAGCGCCTGTTGCAACTGGTAAGCCCAGGCGCAGGCAACGCCAGCCACGGCGAGCGCAATGACCAGCATCAAACGCACCAGGAAGCTGCTGCCGCCAGCCGCTGTGCCACCACCACCGCCTCCAGGCGACCGCGTGTTACCCGCGCGCCCTTTTTCCGGTTTGCTGCCGCGTGGCTTGGGTGCAACAGGTTCCTGCCCGGTCTCCCGCGAGGGAACAATGGGCGGCATATGGTCGATATCGTCCTGGGACATGGTAGGTCACTGGCGTGAAATGAGGGGAGTATTATACATGGGCAGCGCAGCCGTTGCAGAGCGGCAGGTGCGGATAAAGCAGGATTGCGCCGGGCGCGCTTGACGGCCCGGCGCAGAGGGCGTTACAGGAAGGCGAGCAGCGCCCAGACAACACCAGTGAGCAGAATGCTCATGTGAATCACCCCGACCACCTTGGTCATGGGGCCCTGCTTGCCAAACAGCGCGTTGGCTTCCAGCGCCAGAATCAGCGCGGCACAGGCAATCAGGCCCGTGGTGCTGGGCGTGATGAATGGCGCGTGCTTGGCACCGAGCATGCCGAACAGCATAGGCCCTGAAAACAGGGTATTGGTGCGCGAGGCCAGGCCGGCCTTGGCCGCAGCAACCGGACCATCACCCTGCGCCAACCCCAGCACGATTTTCTGATTGGGCCAGATAATCAGCCAGACGTTCAGGAACATCAACGTGCCGGTGAGGGAGCCCATGAGGATCAACGCACTGGCGCCCATATTGCCAAACGGACGCGCCGCCATAAGCAGAATGAAACCAGTGAGAAAGGTAAACATGGCGCCCCAGCGGAACCACCACAGAGCGCGCGGCGCGAGCTTCTTCATGGCGTCCGCCTTGGCGCCCGCCTCGGCTTCCTTGAAGTACTCGGTCTGCACGAAGTTGAAGTAATACAGCATGCCTATCCAGGTGATACCAAACAGCACGTGCGCCCAACGAAATACGAAATCGACGATAAACATGTTCATGAGAGTTTCCTTGTTGTCGTTATAAAACCCGTTTGATTGTACACGCTGGCATGCGCATTCGTAACTGCTTCCGTGCCGATGTCAGCAGGCAAAAAAAACCCCGCACAAGGCGGGGTCTTCAGGGCTAGGGGACTGGCCGGCTTACATCATGCCGCCCATACCACCCATACCACCCATGCCGCCCATATCGGGCATGCCGCCGCCGGAAGACTTGTCTTCCGGTGAATCGGCGATCATCACCTGAGTGGTGATCATCAGCGCGGCAACGGAGCCCGCGGCCTGCAGTGCAGTACGGGTGACCTTGGCGGGGTCGAGAATACCCATCTCGATCATGTCGCCGTATTCACCGGTCGCTGCGTTGTAGCCGTAGTTGCCCTTGCCCTGGCGCACCTTGTCCAGTACTACCGAAGGTTCGCCACCGGCGTTGGCAACGATCTGGCGCAGGGGGTTTTCCATGGCGCGCAGCGCTGCAGCGATACCGTGGTTCTGGTCCTCGTTATCGCCCTTGAGGTCGCGAATGGCGTCAACTGCACGCACCAGCGCAACACCACCACCAGCGACAACGCCTTCTTCAACCGCGGCACGTGTGGCGTGCAGAGCATCTTCAACGCGAGCTTTCTTCTCTTTCATCTCGATCTCGGTGGCAGCGCCTACCTTGATCACGGCCACACCGCCGGCGAGCTTGGCAACACGCTCCTGCAACTTCTCGCGGTCGTAGTCGGAAGACGTGTTCTCGATCTGTACACGCACTTCCTTGACGCGCGCTTCAATGGCAGCGGCTTCACCAGCACCGTCGATGATGGTGGTGTTGTCCTTGTCCATGGTCACACGCTTGGCGCTGCCCAGGTGCTCCAGCGTGGTGGACTCAAGGTCCATACCCACTTCCTCGGAGATCACGGTACCGCCGGTGAGGATGGCGATATCCTGCAGCATGGCCTTGCGACGATCGCCAAAGCCGGGGGCTTTACAAGCCGCAACCTTCACGATGCCACGCATGTTGTTGACTACCAGGGTGGCCAGAGCCTCACCTTCAACGTCTTCGGCAATGATCACCAGGGGACGCGAAGACTTGGCGACCTGCTCCAGCAGCGGCAGCATTTCACGGATATTGGAGATCTTCTTGTCGACCAGCAGGATGAAGGGCGACTCGACGTCGGCACTCATGTTCTCCTGGTTGTTGATGAAGTAGGGAGACAGGTAACCGCGGTCGAACTGCATACCTTCTACCACGTCCAGCTCGTTTTCCAGGCCGGAACCTTCTTCCACAGTGATCACGCCTTCCTTGCCGACCTTGTCCATCGCTTCCGCAATGATCTGGCCTACAGCGTGGTCGCTGTTGGCAGAGATGGTGCCGACCTGGGCAATCGCCTTGCTGTCTTCACAGGGTTTGGCGGCGTCCTGGATCTGCGCTACCGCGGCGGCAATCGCCTTGTCGATACCGCGCTTCAGGTCCATCGGGTTCATACCGGCGGCCACTGACTTGAGGCCCTCGTTGACGATGGATTGTGCGAGAACGGTGGCGGTGGTGGTGCCGTCGCCGGCCTGGTCAGACGCCTGCGAGGCGACTTCCTTGACCATCTGTGCGCCCATGTTCTCGAACTTGTCCTTCAGCTCGATTTCCTTGGCGACGGATACACCGTCCTTGGTTACGGTGGGGGCACCGAAGGACTTGTCCAGAATGACGTTGCGGCCCTTGGGACCGAGAGTAGCCTTTACTGCGTCGGCCAGTACGTTGATACCTTTCAGCATGCGCTGGCGCGCGTCATCGCCGAAAATTACATCTTTAGCTGCCATGATCAGAATCCTTTAATTCAATACTAGATTGTTGGGAAACGGCTGAAAGTCACTCGACGATCGCGAAGATTTCGCTTTCACCCATGATGATCAGTTTTTCACCATCGACCTCGATAGTGTTGCTGCCGGCGTACTGGCCAAACACCACCTTGTCGCCGACCTTGACGGCCAGAGCACGCAGCTCGCCGTTTTCCAGCACCTTGCCGTCGCCAACCGCAATCACTTCACCCTGGTTCGGCTTTTCCTTGGCGGAACCCGGCAGGACAATGCCACCAGCCGTGGTTTCTTCCTCTTCCTTGCGACGAACGACCACACGGTCGTACAGCGGACGAATTTTCATCGATCACGTTCTCCTGATTACAGTGTTATACAGGCCCGCGTTGGGCAGACCCCTTCGGGGCTTGCTCGGGATATTGGGGCTTGCGGGAGGAATTCAAGGGATTTCTGGCACTCTTTTTCCGAGAGTGCCAGATTTAATGGCACACCCGCGCCAGGGCCGGCGCAATATCTTGCCAACGTATTCGAGACGGAATCCCTTTATGTATATTTTTCAGAAAGTTAGGGGATACCTACTCGTCAACCCGTCGGTACTCCCCCTCCAGCGTGGTGGGGCCGGCACTGTCCTGTTGCGGGCGATAGGCTTGCGCCTGCGGGCCACTCAACCAGCGCACCAGGCGCCGCCGCAATGGCCCGATCATTACCACCAGAGCCGCCACATCCGACAACAGGCCCGGCACCATCAGCAATACGGCTGCCAGGCCCATCGCCATATCGTCCAGCAACAGCTGCGGCCCGGGCACCGCGCCCTGCTGGGCGTCACGCAGGCGCTGGAAAATGTCCATACCCTGGCGGCGCAGCAGCCAGAACCCCAGCAACAGGGTGAACAGCACGTAGGCCAGTGCAGTCAATGCACTGGTCTCAATGCCCAGCTGGATCAGGGTCAGCAGCTCCAGCCAGGGCAACAACAGAATCAACAATCGCATGATGGGAAGCCCCTCCTGAGTACACAGTATGGGGTCTTAATGTTGAATTACAACGTGCGGCCACCGGCGCCGACTTGCCCCTCCTCGCGAAAAGCCTGACCATACCGGGGTGAATGACCACCCCGCGGCCGCCTTCGTACGCGGCAGGAGCCGACCCCCGATGCCCTCACCGCCACCCAAGGCGACCGAACTGGAAAACCGCTGCGTAGAGGATGATGCAGAGCGCCTGACGCGACGGATACGCAACTGGCAACCGGCTGCACCCAACCCCGCTATCCGCGCGGCAATGGCCAGGGAGTCGAGCACCACGTGGACTCTGGGCAATGGCCTGCCGGAGATTCAGGCCCCGCAGCTGACCGCTGAAGTGCTGCACGATGCGGTACGCAGCCACGGGGCGCTACTGGTGCGCAACCTGCTCCCTGTGTCGCTGCATCCCGAGCTGGTGCGGGCCATCGATCGTGTTACCGCGGCCTGTGAAGGCACGAAACCGTTCACCCGGCATTACTTTGCCCCGCCTGACGCTCTGCGCGAGAAAATGCCGGGGGGTGAGCTGGGGCGCTCACGGGCCTTTCATCGCGATTCCGGCTCTGCCATGTGCGCCGAAGCGCCCAGCGTGGCAGAGTCCCTGCTTGAGCTGTACGACAGTCTTGGCCTGAAAGCGCTGTTGACCGACTACCTGGGTGAGGCGCCCTGCCTGTCGGTGAAAAAATGGGTGCTGCGCAAGACCCGCTTGCCCGTGCACCAGGCGGGATGGCATCAGGATGGCGCCTTCATGGGCGCAGACATCAACAGCATCAACCTCTGGATACCGCTCACACGCTGCGGCGGAGACACCGGGGCGCCCGGCATGGACGTGGTGCCGACGCGCCTGACGGAGATTGTCGCGGCCAATGGCGCACTCTTCGACTGGTCTGTGAGCCCGGAGTCGGTCAACGACCACTTCCGTGACACACCGCCCGTCGCGCCGGTGTTTAACGCGGGCGATGCGCTGCTGTTCGATCACCTTTTCCTGCACCGCACACAATACCGCGGCGACTTCCAGCGCCCGCGCTACGCCATTGAAACCTGGTTCTTCGGCCAAAGCGCCGCGCCCTTGAACCAGGTGCCGGTCAGCTGGTAGACGGGGCGGCGCTACTCAACCTTCGTCCCGAGGCTGTTCGCGACTGCGAAAACGCCGTTGCCGCAGCCGCTCGTAGATCATGTCTTCACGCAACGCCTGGTCCCAGTGCTCCTCTGGCAGTGCGTGCAGCGATGCATCCCAGGGCACAACCGTGTAGTGCCGCTTGTGCCAGTAATACTGCAGATCAGACGAGCGCCAGCCGCGATAGATCTCATCCCAGGACTGGCGTGCAAAATGCGGCTGCAGGCATTGTTCCGTCAGCGGCTCTCCGGCCGGTTGGTAGCGGAAATCCACGGACAGGCGCATGCGGCTCGGGTGCCGGTTGGGCAGGGCACGGTGTACCGTGAGTGCTGGGAACAACAGCACATCCCCGGCGCGAAAATCCGCTGTTGCCCAGCGCGCAGTGGCCAGCTCCTCCGGCAGCACTGCCTGTCGGTTGCCGGGGCCGAGGTGAAATGACAAGGGCAGCACCCCGCTGCGGTGTGAACCGGGCAGAATCGCCAGCGGGCCGCTGTCCAGGGGGCAGTCAGCCAGTGGCATCCAGGCTGCGGTCAGGCGCGGGGTGCCCTGGTTGTTACGGAAATCCTGATGAGGCGGTGTGGTGACCTCGGGGTTGTCGGGGAAGACCAGGCGCATGACGCCGAGTGGATGAGGAAATGCGCCCTCCCCCAGTAGCAAGGTCATCAGTTGCAGCAACGCCGGCTCGTGGGCCAGGGAGTGGAAGCTCTCCAGCCGCTGGATTCGGTCAAGGGCTTCAAAATAGCGGGACTCGCCCTCGCGGCAGGGCAGCACCTGCGCCTGTGCCGCCAACCGGTCTGGCCCGCCGCGTATCCAGCCGATCGCCTGCAATACGCCGGTAACGTCCTCACGCACGGCATGCAGCACATCCGGCGGCAACAAGCCGCGCAGGAACAGGTAGCCGTCTTGCGCCATTTGAGCCCGCAAGGCTGGCGCATCCGGCAGCAGCGCATTGGCAACCTTGAACGGGAGATACTCGGGCATGTCGGACGTCATGGGCGATCATCACTGGACTCAACTGCGTCAATCTTGCGCAGTGCGCGCAGCGAAGTAAAGTGCGGCGCGCCCGCAGGAGAAGGGCTGTGCAGATGGCTTGCCCCCGGCGGCGAAAAATAACACCATACGCGACAGGCGCAATGTGAGACGGTTCGTGGAAACAGGCACGCGAGGCACCAACCAACGCATCTGGCAGGTCGTGTCCGGTATCCCACGGGGCCGGGTGTCGACCTACGGCGACATCGCGCGTTTCGCGGGGCTGGGGCGCGCGGCCCGCCGGGTGGGCTGGGCCCTGCGCCAGTTGCCTGGCGATACGCGTGTTCCCTGGCACCGGGTGATCAACAGCGCCGGCAAATTGGCTTTGCCCGCGGACTCCGCCGCAGGCCGGTTGCAGCGCGAGCGGCTTCTGCGTGAGGGCGTTCCCCTGCGCACTGGGGATCGTATCGCACTCGCCACCTACCGCTGGAGGCCGGAAACCGGCTCGCCATGCTGAACCCCTCCGGGGCCACTCCCAACGGAGCAACGGTCACCTCAACACTGGATCTCGCAGAAGGCCTGCGCGACCGTCGCCGCTACCTGCGTGAACTGGACTGTGCGCGAGGCCTGGCGATTTTGCTGGTGTTCCTGTTCCACGCCTGGGGGCTCAGCAGCCTGCAGTTGCCCGGCAGTCCAACGCCGGGGCTTTCATTGATTGCGGGTGGCAACACCGGCGTCACCCTGTTTTTCGTCTTGAGTGGCTTCCTGCTCTCTCTGCCCTGGCTGCGCCACGCTGCAGACGCGACGCAACCGAAGCCGCTACTGGCCGCCTACTTCAAAGCGCGGGCACTGCGCATTGTGCCGCTCTACTACGTTGCCCTGCTAGTTACCTGGTTGCTTACCGGCAATACCGCCACCGTCGCCCGGGCAGCCCTGTTCCAGTTCGTTGGCTTTCAGGCTTTTCCCTACAGTGTTGTCTGGTGGACGCTGGTGACGGAGGTGCAATTCTACCTTCTGCTACCGGTCGGCATGGTGCTCTGGACACGGGGCCGCTGGCCCCGCCTGCTGTGCCTCGCCCTGCTGCTGGCCTGGGCAGCCTGCTATGCAAACCTTGTGCTCTTTGGGGAACTGGCCAGCGATAAATCATTCTTGCTCACCAAATCGGTGTTTGCGCGCGCGCCCGCGTTCCTTGCCGGTATAGCGGCGGCGGCAATCTGGCTGCGCCTGTTGCAGGTATCGGCCCTGTCACGGCAGCGCCCCCTTGCGCGCTGGGGCGTTTTACTGCTGCTGCTGACAGCCCTCGTACTACTCGAGCGCCTTCTGCTGGCTGTGACACAGATGGGAACGGGAGCTGCAGAAAGCAGCTGGCACATCCACCACAGCTACGAGGCGGCACTTTGGGCGGTTATCATCCTCTGCCTGCTGCTCGGGGATTTACCCGCGAAAGGCCTGCTGGTGAATCGTGGGCTGGCAATTGTCGGCAAGCTCTCCTATTCACTGTACCTGGTACATGTGCCTGTATTGTTCTACCTGATCTATCCCATGCGGGAATCCATGGGAGCCGCAGCGTACCATGCCTCAGGCTGGCTCTATCTCGTGCCCATGGTAGCGCTCGCGCTGTCGCTGGCGCTCTCCCTGGCAAGCTATCAGTGGCTGGAAAAGCCTTTCCTGCGCCGCAAACGCGCGCTACCCGTGTAGAATCAAACCCCATGCCGCAAACACCCAACATCCTCCTGCTGATGACGGATCAGCAGCGCCACGACTCCCTCGGTTACAGTCGTCAGGGAGAGGCAACCGACACGCCGCACCTGGACGCGCTGGCGGCAGGTGGCGTGATCTTCGAGCACGCCTACAGCAGCGACACGGCCTGTATCCCGGCACGCTCCTCCCTGCTCACGGGACTACTCCCTCACCGTGTACCCCGCGGCGGTGGCGACCGACCGCGCGCCAAAACTGCCAGTGGCCTGGCACTGACCGAAGGTTACTGGACGCTGGCGCATGCGCTGAGGGATGCGGGCTACGACACAGCCCTGTTTGGTAAAATGCATTTTTCGCCCATACGTGCCCAGCACGGTTTTGACACCATGGCCATGTGCGAACACCTGCCCGCAGGCTATCCGCGTGATGAAGCCGACGACTACCGCCGCTGGATCAACGCCACCGGCCGCGAAGATGTGCGCTTCCAGCGACCAGGCATGCCGCGCGTTTTTCCCTATGCGCAGGAGTATCATCCCACGCACTGGATCACCCACCACGCCCGGCAATTCCTTGACGCTCCGGCCCGGCGCAGCAAACCGTGGTTTGCAGTGGTTTCCTACACCGACCCACACACACCCTACAGTCCTCCCGAGCCCTATGCTTCGCGCTATCACGCAGCAGACCAGGTGCTGCCGCAATCCGGCATGGAGAGTAACAAAGGCCTACCCTGGCCCTTCTCCAACATCACCGTGCGCCACCCGCGCGGCACGTTTTTCGAGCCCGATCGCGTGGACCACCACCCGGCCGAGCACCTGCCCAAGGTTCTGGCCGCAATACGCGCGGGAATCAACCATGTCGACGACAAGATCGGTGAGCTGCTTGCAGGCGTAGACCTCAACAACACACTGGTGATCTTCCTCTCTGATCACGGCGACTACGGCGGCCACCGCGGTTTCCTCGGCAAGATTCCCTGGCTACCCTTCGATGACATCGCCCGCGTGCCCTTCTTCATGACTGGGGCCGGGGTCAGTGGTGCTCGCAGGGTGACCGAGCCGGTGCAGAGTTTTGACTACGTTGCCACCGTCCTCGATCTGGTGGGGCTGCCCGCTCCCTGCAGTGACCTGGACTCCAGAAGCCTGCTGCGCGTGCTCGCGGGGGGCGAGCAACCCTCTGAGCGACCCGTATTCTGCGGCACTCTGGAGGGATTCCCGATGTTGCGGCGTGGACGCTACAAACACATCTGGCACACTGTGGCGAATGTGCACATTCTGTACGATCTGGAAGCGGACCCCGGAGAAGCGCACAACCTTGCTGATCAGCCCCGCTATCGCGCGCTGCTTGAGGCCAACGTGCAGGAGCTGAGTGCCATGCTGGCGCGCCCTGTGCCACCGCTCTGGCGGCAGCCGGCCGCGGGCTGAGGAAGCACCGCGGGTGGCCAAAGCGGTCACCCCCGGCGCTTGCGCAGGTGTATCTTGGACGCCTGGGTGGGCAAATGCCCCAGGAACTGCAGGGGTTTGTCACTCAGTAGCTGGCTGTGGCCGCGGAGTGTCTCGTATTGCCGGCGATAGTCGGCCAGTTTCGCCTCGCGCGCCAGACGCTCGCTATTGGTCGTGGTCCCGCCATGCACCTGGTGAAAGCTGCCTTCCCCCACCAGCTGCACCGACACCGCGCCCGCGGCGTCCAGCGCCCGCTTGTACAGATCCAGGTTGAGAAAGCCACCGCCCGGCAGGTCAAACCGCTCATCACTGCCGCCCACGGCAAAATAGTGCTCGCGGGTCATGAACAGGCAGTTTGACTCGAACATGCGGTTGAACCAGGTGATATTGGCGGCCCCCCCTGACAGCGGCGTGCCCACTTCAAACAGTCGATAACCTTCGCGCGGCCAGTCAATTTGCTGTAGCAGGGCGTCCTCGGCTGCCTGGTTGTAGCCTTGCAACACAGTCTCGGGTTGCTCACCTGGCCCCATATAGAAATAGCGGGCCGCCACCACCGGGCAGGGAAAGGCGGCAAAGGCGCGCAGGGCCCACTCGAACACACCCGGGGTGAGCAGGTGTGCACCATCAATCATCAGGCAAAGTACGTCACCCTGCGCCAGCTCCGCCGCGCGATTCAAGGCCTGGGCTGGAGACGCCGCGGCGCCTTCAATGCGCAGCAGCTGCACCGGCACATCGTCGGGTAGCGCATCTGTCCGCAGCGGCTCCGGCGAGCCGTTGTCCACCAGGATCACCTCATAGTCGAGGTCAGCGCCGATCGTCTGGTAGCTGCGCGCAAGGGCCTGCAGGGTGCGCGGAATTTCGCGCTGCATGGCATAGGCAATAACGATAACGGACAGTTGCATGCTGGGCGAGCGCGCTCCGCGGGTCAGATGTAGAGCGGCTGCTGCCGCGCCGGTGCCGTCGATGCGGCAAAAAACCAGGCCTCGATCGCATAGCGCAGGGCGTTGTGGTGATCCTCCAGCGCGGTGCGGTGCAGGCTGAAGTGATCAAACAACAGTGCATCACCGGGTGCGAAACGGGGCTGGCTTATGGGTGCCTCTGTTGCCAGGCGGGCCACTCGCTCGGGCCCCACGGTCCAGTCGAACCAGGCACCATCGGTGCCCGTAGGATGGATTTCCCGACGCCCGTCAACCAGCAGGTCCATGCCCGGCGCCGGCGCCCCGCCACCACAGTCACTCAGCGCCAGCCACAGGTTCACCGAGCGGATGTGCTCGCCAAGGAAGCGACCGTCCTGGTGCCAGCCTGCGTTGCCATTTTTCTTCGGCGCCATTTTACGTAAAACCCACTTCTTTACGGATAACCTGGCCGGTTCCCCGAAATAGTTTTCCAGTAGCGAGGGCAAGCCGAGGCGTTCATACAGCGCCAACAACTCACAGGCCATACGCGGCGAATCGGCAACCCATATGGAACTGCTTTCCACAGCCTGCCCCGGACGACGAAAAAGCTGCGCCGGCGCACCCCGTACCTCAGGCGAACGCGTGTACCAGGCCGCTTCCGGTTCCACCGACGGAAAATTCTCGGGATCCTCGCGGGCGCCGACGACACGCTCAATCTGCTGGCGTAATTCCTCCGCGACAGATGCATCCAGCAAACCGCGCACAATCAAGGCGCCGCTGCCGTGAATGGCCTCATGCAATCGTGCTGCCGTCAGCTCGCCGGGCGGCACTTCGGGTATGGCACTGGCACCCTTGTCAACGCCGGGGGCGTGCGAAGCACGCTCCGGCGCACTGTGGGCCTCCCCCGCCGCCGCTGCGGAAGGACTGCGACCAGCCTCGATACGCCAGTCAACCAGCTGCTGTTGCAGGCTTGCAGAGGGGCGCTGCGCGTTGGCGCGAGTCAGGCAAGCCAACGCCCGTGCCCAGTCCCCTTGTGCCCGAAACGCGAGAGCCTGCGCCAGTGATGTATCGCTCGCCGCCTCGACTTCCGGCATGCTCAGCTCTCCTCGGCCTGCTTGCCCTGCCCTCCCTTGGGGGCGTAGGCACTGTCCTTCGGCTTGAAACGCTTGGCCTGCCGGCGCGCCTCGAGGAAATGCGCTGCGTGTGAGTAAAACTGGCGCAGGCGTTTTTCGGTTTCAGGCTCGCCAGAAAACAGCAATTCCGTGAGCTCTGTTTGCACCGGTGTACCACCGGGTTTACGCAGCACCCCAAGGCCAAACCCGTGATTGAATTTGAATATCTCCCCGTGACTCGCCTCCAGTTCCTCGAAAAACTTCCAGGCACCAAAATCCTTGAGTTTCGCCATTACGTCATGAAACAACACAATGCCGCCTGGGCGCACTTTCGGGTACCAGTTACTGAAGTCCTCTTTGACCGCCTCATAGGTGTGCAAGCCATCAATGTGCAGTAGATCGATGCTGTTGTCCTCAAAGTGACGCAAGGCTTCATTGAAATACATGCGCAACAGGTAGGTGATACCGCGATAGTGCTCACGTGCGTGCTGCTGCACGTCCTGATAGACCGAGTCGTCGTAAGCGTCGGTGTGTTCGTCACCTTCCCAGCAATCGATGGCATAGGCAACACCGTCGATGTCGTTTTCCACCATGGCCTGGCAGAAAGTGAAAAAGGAAAGTCCGTTGTACACACCCAACTCCACCACCAGCCGGGGCCGGATGGCCGTGACCAGATCGTAGGCAAAGGGCAGGTGGTCCACCCAGGTACTGAACACCATGCGCCTGGGTTCAAAGCGCTGTAGAGATGGCGGGAAATAGATCTTGCTACTCACTGGGTATCCTCAGGCGGGGCCATGGGTCAGGGGAGCTTCGCCACGTGCCCTAAGCACGCGAGCGGCGGAATAATGCACAAACTTCTGCGCCTGCTCGGGGATTTTCCCGAGGTACATCGGTTGGTTGCGGGGGCTGACAAACTCTTCACCGCGCAGCTCCCGGTATTGGGCCTTGCTTTGTTCAATATACGCCTCACGTTTTTCACGGCTCTGTCCGCCGGTGGTTACACCACCATGGAACTGATGGAAGGTACCCTCACCGAGCGCAATAATGTGCTGCACCCCCGGATACTCACAGACCCGCTTGTACAGGTCGAGGTTGATCAAACCGCCGCCGCGCAGGTTAAAACGCTCATCGTACCCCCCCAGACCCTGCCAGATTTCGCGAGGGATACTGATACAGTTGCTCTCGCTGTTGGGCATGAACAGGCCTGGCGCACTCGAGCCGCTGAAACAGGCGATATCGAAGAGGCGATAACCGGCCTCCGGCCAGGCAATCGAACTGAGCAGGGTACGCTCCTGCTCCAGGCTGTAGCCGCTGTTCACAGCCTCCTGCTGCAACTCGCGCCCGAGATGATAACCCGGAATTGCCACCACCGCGCTGCTGCTCAGCCGGTGCCCCATGAGGATAGTGCGCACCACACCCGGGGTAAGCATGCGCGCACCATCAATGATGACGCAGATGTTTTCACCGCGCGCCTGCTCCGCGCCAAAGTTGATTGCCCGCGCCGGGCTGGATTCGGGGTTCTCACGCAGGAAATAGCGCACGCTGGTGGGCAGGCCCTGCAGGAACTCCGGACGCATGGTGTTGGCAGACGCATTCTCCACCACAATGACCTCGTACTCGTCACCGCTGACGCCCAGCTGGTAGCCGGGCAGAAGTGAGCGCACGGTGTTTTCAGCCTGCAGTGGCATATCATAGACAATCACCACAAAGCTGACAGTGAGCACATCTTTGCCGCGCGCAGAGCGATCATCTTTTTTGAGAAAACGTGCCAGCATTTATTATCCGTTTGGCGGCCTCAGTGGCGTGTGCAGATAGTAACGGACTGGCTGCCTTACCGCCACGCTATCCGCTGCACAGGTTGTCATACTCACAGGCTTGCCCACCGCAAACGGCGATACAGGTAGCGAATTTTCCATGGCAGGCGCAGCGGCGTGCCACCATCGTGAGTTTTCAGCGTGTTGTCGTAAAAGCGGGTCGGGGAGGCCACGGGGCGCAGCTGCAAGCGGCCGATCACCTCGTCCACCTTTCGATTGAACGATTCCTCCCCGTCATCGAAACACAGCAGCGGGAAAGGTTGCCGCCGATATTCCCGGAAAAGCAGGCGGTTGTAGGCATACCAGAGCGACAATGCCTGCTCGCGCGGAATCTGACTGCGGTTCGCGAGTGATGCAGCAACGGCGTCAGGATGGCGAAAGATACCCACACGCTCCAGGCCAGGCACCAGTGCACGCCAGCCCGCCAATAACAACAGGCAGCGCGGGTCCTTGAACCCCAGAGCCTCCGCGCCCGCATACTCCGCGAGCAACGCGCGGGCGCGCTCACGGTGATCATCAGACCATTCGCTGGTGGCTGGCGGTTTGTCCCAGGCACCGCCATTGGCTGCAAGAATTGCGTCGTGCAGGTCGACAAAATCCTGGTTTTCCCGGTTGCCCTTGCGGTTATAGGGGTTCCAGGTGTGATGCTCACCGAGCTCCAGGCCTGCCTCCTGTAGTGAGCCTGTCAGGCAACTGGTACCGCTGCGGTGCATGCCGAGGATGGCGATCACGCGCCGGGGTTGGCTTGTCATACCGAAGTCTCCCGCCAGGGCGCCACCCACAGCAGCAAGAGCATGCCGGGCACCGCGAGCAGCGTGCAGATCAGGAAGAACGGCTGCCAGCCTACCGACTCGACAATGACGCCGGTACTGGCGTTGGCAAACGTTCTGGGCAATGCGGCAATAGCCGTAAACAGGGCGAACTGTGTGGCCGCATACATGCGGCTGGTCTCACGGGCAATAAACGCGGTAAAGGCCGCCGTGCCCATGCCCACACCCAGGTACTCAAAAGCGATTACCACCGCCAGCAACCAGAGCAGCGGACCGCTGCCAGCCAACACGGCAAAACCGAGGATGCTGAGTAGCTGGACGACACCGAAGACCCACAAAGACCGGTTTATCCCCAAGCGCAACATGGCCACGCCGCCCAGCAAGCCGCCCACTATAGCCGGCCACAGCGCCGCATTCTTGGCCACCACGCCGATCTCCGTCATGGAGAACCCCATATCGATATAGAACGGAGTCGCGAGCGCTGTGGCCATGTTGTCGCCGATTTTGTAGAGCACCATGAACCCGATCACCAGGCAAACGCCCGCCCAGCCACGGCGCTGCAGATACTCCGAAAACGGCGCGACCACCGCCTCCCGCAGCCCCGTGCCGGTGGGCAACTCAGAGTCCGGTTCATCCACCAGCAGGCTCATACACAACGCCACCAGCATGAACGCGGCGGTTATCCAGAACACGGTGCTCCAGGGCAGAAGGTCGGCCAGGATCAGCGACAGGGAGCCCGGAATCAAACTGGATATGCGATACGCCTGCACGTGAATGGCGTTACCCAAACCCAATTCACGATCCGGAAGAATCTCCCGGCGAAAAGCGTCCAGCGCCACATCCTGGCTGGCACTGAAAAACGCCACACCAAACGCAAGCCAGGCAATCACCCAGGTGGACCGCTGTGGGTCAAAGGCGCCCAGCACACCGATGGACGCAATCAGCGCCAGCTGGCACAAAAACATCCAGCCCCGACGCCGACCCAACAGCGGCGGGATCCAGCGATCCATCAACGGTGCCCAGAGAAACTTCCACACATAGGGAATGCCCACCAGGGCAAACAAGCCGATTTCTGCGAGGGAAACGCCCTGGTCACGCAACCAGGCCGGCACCAGTTGCAGGAGCACGTACAATGGCATGCCCGACGCCAGGCCCGTGAACACACAGATAAGCATGCGGCGGTTGAACACCGCGGATTGCCAGCCGCCGTTTGCTGCGCTCATGCCTGCAGCGCCTGAAACCATGACTCACCAGCGTGTACGCATAACGCGTAATATCTTGCCGCCAGCGCAACCCACATTACCTTCCCCTCAATTGCGCACATCGCTTGCGAAAGTCAGCCAGCTTTGCGGCAAAATCCGATATACCGCTCACCGCCGCTCTAAAACGTTCCAGTGACGCTTGATAAAGCGCGAGATCGTAGCTGTTACGGTCTATGACCGTGGCGGCCACTTCACCCAATTCTTGCAACGTGTAAGCAATTGCTCGGTCATCGCCCAAATCACTTGCATGGGCCAACGAGACATTCTGGCGGATGTAGGCCAAGTCCAGTGTGGGGAAGTACGGTCTTAACGACTCTTCCAGCAAAACCATGCTTTCATCGTAATGCTCGACAATACCCAGTGCGGGCAAGGACTTTGCAAAATCCATCGCCTCCGCGAAGTCTGCTGCATCGCAACTGCGACCTTGTCGAGAACGCCTGGGTCTGGCCAGATACAATGTCTGGAAGTTACGAATAGTTGCGGGCGTTTTCGCCTCCATTCTCCAAACGACATAATCCTTGAATGTCATTCGTTTGGCAGCTTTGGCTCCAAGAGTATCCGCCCGCTGTACCCGTTCAAAATTGTACACAGACCGCATTCTGAGAAGCGGATGTCTCAGCAAATAAATACAGTGATGGCACAAATCAGGTGAAGCGGGAAGCGCGCGGGGCAGATGATGCGTAGACAGCGCGAGAAGATTGGGTTTACTCGAAAAAATGTCCGCCAGACAAGCTGCTCCTCGAGACCGCATGGCATGGTCATCGCGATGGTCGAGGAATGCGTGACCGAAACTCCTGGAAAGCGACCAATCGAATGTTGTTCCGGCGTTCTTGAAAATGTGGCCGTGCAAAATGACGTGTCTCAAACACTTCCTCCAGCGGCATCGCAGACGGCCGAGTGCCTCGTCACTGGCCCGAAGTCCTCAAGAATAATCGCTTCGGCCTTTTCACGCCCGAAATTTTCCGCCAGCCAGCTGCTGTAACGTTCTAACTTTTCGTCAACGCCCTTTCCCGCCAACACATCGGCAATGGCATGAGCGAAGCTGTATTCGTTGTCCGCGATAAACATCACATCGGCCGCCTTGGATATCCCTTCCGCACCCACCGTGGTGGTGACCAGAGGCACACCACAGTTAATAGCTTCAAGCACTTTGCCTTTAACGCCGGCACCGTACCTCAACGGCACAATGCTGCAACCGACGACACGGTAAAGCGCTTGCAACTCTGCATCTGAAATATAGCCATGCACGGTATTGCGCGCGGATTGCATAGCCAGCACGCCCTGCGTCGGGTTAGAGCCGACAATATGCAAATGAACTTCAGGGCAGAGCTCAATCAGCTGGGGCATCACTTCGTCGACAAACCAGACCAGCCCATCGACATTCGGTGGATGATTAAACCCGGCAACAAAAAGAATATCGTGTTTGCGCGCCGGGCGATAAACGGGTACCGAAATCGGGTCGAAGATATACAGCGGTAAGGCCTTGACATTCAGACCAGGGGATTCTGAACGCAGCGCCTGTACTTCATAAAGTGATGGGTAGTAAACCGTATCCACCCTGCCGAACACGGCGAATTCACGTGACTTCCAGCTACTCGCATCGCCCTTCTGCGCATTATCCGCAAGCAGGACCTGCTCGCGCTCGGCGCGCAGGTAATGCAGGTCGTGACCAAAGAATACAATTTGAGGCCGCGGGTTCATCTGTTCAATATGGGGCAGAAACTGCTCGGCCACATGCGGTCGATGCAGGAATATCCGGTGTATATAGGGTGCATTGCTCTGCAACCAGCGATCAATATGGCGTGCGCTATGCTCACCGTACAACACCTCAACGCCCATCGTCTGTAGCAGACGCGTGTAGGGCTGGTGAGGAAAGAAGTTGGCACCAAGAAAAACAACCTTGAAGCCTAATTCGACCATCATCCGAATATACATCAGGCTAGAGCGCGAGCCGGCATCTTTGTCATAGTGGGGCACATAATGATCAATGACCAGAATACAATTCTTTTCGCCGGAACGATCCCTGGCAAGAAAGACACGCTCACCATTCGCAAAATTCTCCCGATCGAGGACTGACGCCCATTTATCGCGAAACTTGCGTCTGTTTTCGGCCTGATAGCGTTTCACTCCCTTGGCGATATCGGTGCCGTTACTGACTCCTTCGAAATGGAATACCGACGATCTGGGCTCATATACCACCTTGAACCCTGCTTCTCGCACCGCAAAACAGAGGTCAGTGTCCTCATAGTAGGCGGGCGAAAATCGCTCGTCGAAGCCCCCGAGTTGATGCCAAAGCGTTGCGCGTATCATCAGACAGGCGCCGGAAATATAATCCACCTCCTTGACGTATTCATATTCTGGCTTTAACGGATCGTCACAACGCCCGTAGTTCCAGGCTGAACCATCGTTCCATACGATACCCCCGGCTTCCTGCAAGGTTCCATCAGGAAAGAGCAGTTTGGGGCCAGCGATGCCCACGTAAGGATTACATTTCAGCTGATTCACCAGGGGCTCCAACCACCCCTTGCAAACTGCCGTGTCATTGTTCAAGAAGAGAAGATACTGCCCAGTTGCTTCCTCGGCTGCACGCTTGCAATTGTGCAGAAATCCAAGGTTCTGATCCTGCCTGACAACTCGAATATTCTGCATGCGGCTGGCGATACTGGTTGTGGCATCTGAAGACGCATCATCGGCCACCAATACCTCATAACTCACGCCGTCAGTATGCGCCAATATCGAGGATAAGCAGTTTTCTGTGGTGCTGTAGTTGTTATGTACAGGAACAATGATTGAAACCGTTGGCGATTCAAAATCGGGAAAAGTCAGCTCCAGAGGCTGCGCATCTCTAGCGGGGAGAGCGTGTAAAAATGCCTGGGGACGTTCTGTGTCAGGAAACCGGCTTTTTACCCACACGCTGAAGTCCGTAGGTGTAGAACTGAACATGATACCAACGGCTCGCGACAACCGCGGAATGCTGATGCTGCGAAACGAAGAAACAGGGTTATGCCAAACATAGCGCACGACAGCCTTCAGCTGACAGAGTTTTCCCGGTGGCTTCTGCGGCACCTGCATTCCATGTAAGGAGAAATGCTCTCTGGCAGCCGTCAGAACGTCATCGTACCCGCCCGGCGACGTCCTCCTGCGCCGCAATGTCGCGTAGGCCCGACGGAATCCGCGCTGCAACTTTCCAACAAGAGAGAGCTCGTAGGTCAGCAAGCGCGAATATATAGTCGAGATAGTATCCAGAAGCCTCGCAGCCTCAGCTCTCTCGACATCAATAGCCGCGAGCAAGCCATCGCGCAGCGCCTGCAAATCCTTCACTTGGGCGTCACTGCTCTGGAGCCGGACGTTACCGGTATGAACCTGTTCCAGCAGTTCATTCCTTTGCAAACGCAGCTCCTGCACCGTAGCCAGCTCGCGCAAAGCGCCACCCACGTCTCGCACTCTAGCCAGCAGCCTCTCGTCGGGGACACAAGACGAATGCTTGCGACAATCCGACGAGGACAGCCCGGCAAGCGTATCCATCAGCTCCCGTTGATTCTGTGTCAGCAAAGACGATGCGGTGCACAGATTGCGTGTTTCTTGCCCCCGTTGATACAAAGCATTGTCAAAGACCGTTTTCTCCGGTATCGACAAACCATCGGCACCATGCATTGCCAGCTGCTCTAGCAACAATCGGCTTTGCGCGTAGGGGTCCCGTGCAAAGCGCTCATAATTCACGACAATGACGTCGGAGTTCGACACAATTTCCAGAGCACATCGGTTGTAATACTCCCAAAGCTCCAGACCCAACGTGAGCGGAAACCCGTGGCGGGCACTCAGGGAAGACGCTACCGCCACGGGGTCTCGATAAACAAACACCTTGCAGGCACCTGCGATCTGCGGTTCCCAGACCGGCCAGGTAAGCAACATCCGGGGATCTTTCAACAGCCAGCCACGGGACGGCATAGTCGAAAGAATCTCTCCAACCTGTTTCTGATAGGATTTGCTACTCAAGGAACTGCGAATCGGGGGCATATACCAACTGGACGACGCATCAGTAAGAATTTGGTCGTTCAGCTCAACAACGTCCCTGCGCTCCCAAAAACCCCGCGGATTGTCAGCTTGCGCTACCAGCATCTCTGCTTCAGCGCCGACATAAAGCCCGAAACTGTGCAACTGATGCGCGATCATCGAAGTGCCTGACCTGTGCATCCCCAACACGATAGCGTTAAACACAACGGCCTCTTACCACCAGGTGCGTGTAGACGTATCCGTTCATTTATAAATGACTCCCATCAGCCACGAAACCGTTCGCACAATCGGCCGTGGCAGCTTTTCCGTATTATCGACTTTTTTTCGCACATACTGCCAAAACTCGCGAAACACATCTCGGAGACTCGCTTCGGGATTGATGTCGATATTCCCGGTACGCGCCCCTCCATACCCGGACACACCTTCTTTAGGGCGCGGCAGATAGCCGGCAGCGGCAGGCAGCAGCCGATTGTAGTCGGCAACCATGTCCAGGGCCGTGCGCGGCTCCGTTGCTACAAGGTTCGCCTTGACGTTAGCAATCTCCCTGGGGCTTAAGGCCAGTCGATGCAACAATGCAAGCAACGACTCTGGATCGGGTGAATAAAGCCAGCCATTCTCTCCCTCTTGAATACGATCAGCAAAAGCACCCAGCGCCGTTGCAGCAACGGGAATACCAGCGGCGTGAAGTTCGCTCAGCGTGTAACTGAAGGTCTCGGGTACAATCGAGAGCAGAAGGCCAATATCAGGCCTGGCTTCAGTCAACAGCGCACCCAGATCTTCTCGCTCATAGTGTGCCCGAACCTCAACGTGCGGTGAGCTCGCAAACGCATCGCCATTACTACCACTCCCCACGAGAACAAATGACGCGATATTCGCCAGAGGCTCAAGCACCGCCTTCAACAAGTCTGCACCCTTGTGTGTTTCCAGACTGCCCAGAACAACAATCCTCAAACGGCCGTCTGAGCCAACTCCCGAGCCACTGTCAGTCAGCCCGTCGAGCACCGCCTGTGGTAGCCCATGAGCTATTTCGTGCAGGGTACGAGTATCCAGCACAGGCATGAGGCTGCGCATTCTCTCTGCTACCGATGCACTTGGTGCAACCAATGGTATGTTGCTTTCACACAAAGCCCGGCCAAAGTGCGTCCTTAACGCTAACCAATGCGACGCCGGTTCATAGCGAAAAAAACGATGACCGGGGTTATTCTGCAGGCAATCGGTCAATCGATGCGCATCGCACTGCCAGCAGGGACTTCCCCAGGTAGCAAGAATCGGCGGACAGAACGGGTAGTAGTCATGACACACCACTATCAACGGAAGATCAGCGAAAAGCACATCGAGCGCATGCCCGATGAGGGATGAAACGATGATCGACTCAATACCGAAGTCCGTCAGGATGCTGTTTAGCAGCTGGCGATATTCGTGGTGCGCGATCGCGGTGGACAGAATCGGCACTGCCAGCGTCCATGTGCGCAATGGCAGGGTCGAACTTGCCGAGCCATACAGGGCGAGCGTCTGACCGAAGGCCGTCAGATCGCCGATAGGACGCAGCACAAAGTTCCTGTGGTCTGTATCTGCGCTGACAAAATCCTCCACCCAGCGTCCCAGGCCACCGCCCCAGCTATGACTGATGTGGAGCCGTGCTGGCTGGACAGGCGGCACTACCGCTGTGGGCGCCTCGCCGCGAGATGACAGCTCCTCCAGAGCGTGGCGCACCCCCGTGAGCGGGTGACGACGATTGAGCGCGGTTTGCACAGCGGGGTACAGGCTGGATGGCAGTGAAAAGACAGGAAACGCCCGGTCGTCAACGTAGATGTTATCGGTCAGCAGCAACAGACTACCCTGTTCGCGGACGTATGCCGCCAGTTCAACGTCGTTGGTTACCGAAGCACACTGCAACAGGCGTACATTTATACACGCGGACTCACCGGCAAAACACGGAATGTCGAAGGCAAGCGCCGAGGTATAGGCATTCAACCAACGATCAATCTCGTCAGGCGTCAAACTGGGCTCATGCGCGGGACTGGAAAATACGGAGCTGACCGGGTGCCTGACCGAAAGGGGGAAAATCGCAGCCGCATCCGTTTCCTGAACTGGAAACCGCCTGTACCACGCAACACCCGGGGTAGCCCCTGCACGCAGGACATTGCAGCGCTCGACCCTGCCCCGCAAAGCGGCGCTTACTAGGCACCAGTAGCTGTCGCGACGATACGTTGCAGGCAAAGCCGGCACACAGCATAGGCCAGCGGCTGTGGCGAGAGATTCCAACTCGGGGTCGGCACTGCAGAGAACAATATCCTGCTGCTCCCGCTCCGGGGGTAATGCATCAAGCGCGCACGCCAACGCTGCACTTTCGCCCTGAAAGGCGACAAGGCAGACTGGAACCCGAGGCAGACTGCTATCGCCCAGCGTCATTGCCCATCGCTTTATCAGCCCCTATCAACAGGCCAGGCTCATCTGCAACTGATACAGCAGACGCTCGCCATGACGAATCATACGCATAGCCAAAATGCCGCGCGTAGGGGGTTGCATAGATCCGCGCAACCAGAGATGCGGGCAACATACCCTGGCCAACATCCTGCATGCGCTTTATGCTGAAGGGGATGCCTTTGTCTTCGCTCACATTGGCACGTTCCAACTGCAGGCATTCGATACCCGCAAAGCCCGCGATCTGTGGTGCCAGCTCCATCAGGTTTTCGTAGCGCAAGAGGAGCAGGGAAAACCCACCTGACTGCACGGTGGCAAAGCCCTGCTCACGATCAAACGGGAAGTCATAAACATTCAAACCCGTACCCGGGAGAAAATCCTCGTGAAACCAGCGCAGCGGGACAAGGAAGCGGTTCAGCTGGCTGAACACGACCCCGGTGGGATCAAGACTATTGGCCTCCTCCATAAGTTGCGGCAACGCGCCCGGGTCGTCCAGTGATGCCTGTGTGTGCTCAAGTACTGCAAACATGCGGCTCTGCACCTCGATGAAAACCGCCTCGGGGTCGAACCGGGCGGCATCAGAATGGTGAAACTGGAAGAACTTCTGCAACAAACCCTGATAGTGGTCGTAGTTCTGCGCAAAGTGGGACCAGTACCAGCCGAGGGGGTCACGGGTCAGAGAAATCACCCGGGTGGGCGCGTCCATCGACTCGTTCGCCACGCGCTGACGGGCCAACAAGAAGGTCACCCGGAGCTCCTGCAGATAATCCTCATACATGCGAGCTGCAACCTGTTCACTGACCAACGGGCCAGTCATGATCCTCAGCTTTTCCTGCAGTCTCTCGGGTGAGGCGATATGCGCTTGCAGCACCTGAATGGAATCACGCCGCAAAGCCTCTGCGATGGCCGTTGAGGCCACCTTGCCCATCTGCACAATCAGTACGTCGTCAGACCCGCCCACACCGGCGCTCACGCGAACAATCGAGCGGACAGCCGCAGGGCCCGCTCGACAAACTGCAACAGAGAGCGCTTCAAGGGGCTCTGCACCTCGTGTGACCTCGCCGCAAAACAGAAACCGATAGCATTCAGCATGTCGGCCAGTGGGCCTGCCGGGTCGATGCTGACGGTTCGATCGATGCTCGCAGCACCCACCGCATTGGCCTGAAACCAGCCCCGGTAACCACCATTGGCATCAACTGCGAAAGGATCGGGGAACGCGGCTTGTAAATCAGCCCTCTGCCGATAAAGCACCCGCTCCGGCAGGGAGATCGGTGATTCATCTGCATAGCTGGCGTACTGCGACGGCAACGCACCGAGCTCAGACTGCCCGCGCTGCTCGCAGGCATCTATATACCAATCCCGCAACTCGAAAAGCACAGGACTATCAGCACCGTACTTGTTCAGCATGATTTCCTGGGCACCACTATCGAAACCGGAAAAATGATAGAAGCCCAGAGGCTCACCGTTGATCAGAATCCCCTCTGTTACCGACCCGGTCGCCCGACGCTGGCTGAGGTTCCAGGTGGCCACATTGAACGCCGGCGAGCGCAACACCTGGATCCCGTCGAAATAGCAGGGCGCAAGGTTTACCCACTTCTGATCCGTGAACAGCCCACGCGGTCGATCATCATGGCAGTAGCGCAAGAGGCGATCGCGCCACCAGCCACTGAAACGGCGCCCTTCTTCATCATTACGCACACCCAGGAAGCCCAGATTGAACACGCCAAAAATCAAGCTCGCCATCTCGTTATCCATGATGGCCTCATCGTCGCATTCTGGCGCCGTCTGGTGTGGGGTCAGCAGGATACTGCTGTGATCCAACGCCCCCACCAGCTCGTGAAAGCGATCAAACACGACCATATCCGGGTCGAAGAAGAACACTTTGTCGGCGCCCAGCTGGTCGAAAATGTATTCGAAACTCAAGCCTTTAACGGCGGTACACAGCTCAACCACGGTGTGGGAAAACAGCCACCCCGGTGTGACTGTTGCCGCCAGATCAGTCGCCAGAATCACGGAGTCGAAGGGCTCCCCTGCAAACTCGAAGCCCGGCGGCAGCACATCAGACAAAACGAGATGGAACTGAACCTCCGGTGCAAGTGACTTGACCGACTCCGCCAGCACCCTCGCTTTGGGCAGATAATTGGCGGTAATACTCGTGAATACATGTACGGTTGAGGTCATTGCTGCTTGATTGCCCTTTGCGCTCGGCCGCCAATCTTCGGGGATGAGCGACAGATAGCCTGCTATAAATTTTGGAGGTGCGTATCTTAGCACCTCTTCCCCCCGGAGGCATCGGAGCAGGGTGTCCTGGAGGGGCGAGAACGTCTGGCACCTATCGTCGGCAGCCCCCGCCTGACCTTGCTTCAATTGACGCTTCGGAGGAGAATAGAGGTCTTTGAACATTACGTGCCCTACGCCATGAAAACTCCCATTTTGCGCCTGAAACTGATCACCGGTATCCTGCTTGGCGCGCTGTTGAGTGCGCACGCCAGCGCGCAGCTGATCGGCGTTGATTTCGGCCCGTCTGCGTCTTCGACCCCGAACAATTGGAACCTGGTTTCCGGGGCAGGGACATTTACCGGCCTGATTGACGAAGAAGGGGCCACAACTCCGGTCAGTATCAGCGTTTCGGGCGTTGGGCTGACCAGTTTCGCCCTTGAGCTGATTCCATCGACCATTCCCGCGTGGAGCAACAACCTCGCCAGCCTCACCGGATCGATATTCACTTTCGACACCCGGGCGGATTTCCTGTTAGAAGGCTTGCAACCGAACGCTGCCTACGATGTATGGCTCTTCGGTGCCCGTGACATTGAAGGACGGACCGGGCCTGCCTTTGAACACACCGTGAGCATTGGCGGAGGCGCCTCTTTCGTGCAGGTTGGCGCGCACCGCGAACTGGTCTCCAACAGTACAGTGGGATCGTCGGCCGTCAACCTCAACAACTACAGCGTGCGAGGGCGTACCAACGGGAGTGGCCAAATGTCTATTGCGGTTGTGGACCCGGGAAACCTCAACATTCTCGGGGGTGGCGTGTACCTCGCGGGGGTAGCGCTGCAGCCTGCTATTGAGCCGAATGCGGTCCCGGCCTCCCCCCTCTGGTCGCTCCTGCTGCTGACCGGCCTGATAACATTGCTTGCGAGCAAAGCGAACATCCGCGCTTAACCCACCCCTGACCTCCACCTGCCTCCGATCCAGCGCCGATCACCGTCGCAGCCACGTGCTGTAGCGCCATACGCGGCTGCTGTAGATTTGCTGCAAGGTTTCGCGCGCCTGATCCAGCTCCGCCGCAAGCTGCTCTGCTGTGCGTAGACTCTCGCGATGGTTTGCCTGTAAATCAGCCAACCCCCTGTCTGTAATGGCCAGCTGCTCCCTCGCCTCATCAAGCAACGCCTGGTATCGCGCACAGCGCTCGTCATATTCGCGGCAACGCTGGTCGTATTGGCTCCGCTGCTGGCTTAACTCATCAATGCTCACTCGCAAGTGACGAATTTCCGTACCCAGCGTGCCACAGAGCACCTCCAGCTCTCGCCGTTCCACGGCAAGGCGCTGCAGTCGTTCCCGTTCATGTCGCCACTCGCGGCTCACAACCATCGCCTGCCCAGGAAGCGCGAGGCGGCGCTCATCGACGCGGCAACGAAGTTCGCTCACGGGGTCTTCGGCGACGAAGTCAGCGATAATATCAGCGTAGTCAGGGTAGCGCTCTTGCAATTGCGTATTGCCTGCAGCCATCAGAGCGCTACTGTCTGCCCCAAAGCTGGCCCCGCCCTGATGATAAACAAACAGATCGGCACACAGAACGTTGCGCCAGCCCCGGGATGCAGCACGACGCGAAAAGTCGTTTTCCTCGCCATAGCCACGCCCGAACGCGTCCTCATCAAACAATCCGAGGGTGTCCAGCGCCGCACGGGTAATATAGACACAGAATCCCACGGCTGTCGGCAAATCGCACACCTGCGCCGCATTGGCCTCTGCAAATAGCGCGTCCAGTGCCTCGAGACTGAGCCCCTCGGGCAAGCCCGCAGACTGGCAGAAAAATGGATAGGAGCAAATAGTCGCATTGTTGGAGAATGGGGTGACCGTTGCTATCGACCCCGCACTCACGGCACACCGTTCCAGGCGCTGGAGCCAGCCCGGAGGCACCTGCGTATCGCTGTTGAGCAGCACCACATCGCGTTCCGCTCCTTCCTGCATACCCCGATTGACGGCGCCCACAAAACCGCAATTGGTTTCATTGACCAGCAACGTTACGACACCCTGGTCCGCCAACTGCAGGCAGTAATCGGAGAGAGCAGGCTCGGGGGAGGCGTCATCGATGACAATGATACGGGCGCGATCAAGCGGCGTATGCGCGAGCACGGATTCCAGGCAGCGCTGAGTGACCGCCAGATTGCGATATACAGGAACGATAATATCCACGAGAGCCGCCCGCTCGATGCCTGTAGCGCTCACTTCACGAACTCACTGTTCGCGAAGCAGGCTTGCGGAATTTGAGCACAGCATTATCCTGCCACGCCCAGGTGCGGTTGACTGCCCACAGTTGCCTGGTGCGCTCATCCAGTGCCGCGGACGTTTCCTGACTGTGCTCGACAAGGATTGCAACCCGTTCTTCCATGGCCCTCAGGCGTGTTTCGAGAGCCGCGTTATCACTACGGGGCACGGCTCCCAAACGCGCGATAAAACGGTCCCACCAACTTCGACCGGTTAACTCTGCCGGTGCCGTAACCGCAACAGCAGGCGCGGCCGGCAGTGGGGTTGGCGCCAGCGCGAAAGGCACCACCTCGTGTGGCTGATCATCATAACTACTCCACTCCGGCTCCAACCCGTGCACTATGGCGAGCGTTTCGACCAGTTCCGGATGATAGAAGCGAACGTGCTCTGGGTCGCGCCAGAAACCCAGCAACTGGGAACGGATTGACTCGGGATCTGGAAACACCAATACCAGTACGCCACCGGGTAGCAACGCAGAGGCCAGGCCTCGCATCAAGCGTTCCAGCGCCTCCATGGGAAGATGTTCAACGAAGTGTGAGCAGTAAATTCCGTCATAGCCGTCATTCTGATCAAGAAAATCCAGTGCATCGGCCGTTGTGATTGGCAAGCCGGTAGCACGGCCGTACTCGGCGATCGCCTCATTACGCTCCACACCGCTAGCGGGTATTCCCTCCTCCTCCAGCAACTGCAGAAACAGGCCCGCCCCACAGCCTACATCCAATACATTCTGACAACCCGAAAACAATTTTGCGTGAGGCGCCTGCATATGCATAAGCAAGGGTTCGTCGCGCTGCAGGAACTCATACAAGGAGTAGTCGAAAGCCAGACTATCACCGGATACGGAAACTATTGCCTCGTCGAGGAAGGTCGCGATCTGACTGGCATGAATGTGCCGGGCATCAGGCACCGCACTGGTGAGCATCGGCGGCAGCGAGTCACGATACACCACGGCTGCCGATTGCCGTATACAGTCCAGGAGCCAAGGCGATGAAGCCACGTTCAGGGCGGTTTCGAGGTCAGCGCCTGGCACATCCAGCAATACCGGAAGCCTGAAAAGTGCTGCAACGCGTACAAGGCTCAGTACACAGCCATGCATGCCGCGCAGCACAACGGCCCGCGGTCGATAGCGGATCAACTCCCGTGTGAAGATGCGATTGAGGCCATTGAGCCGAAAGCCACCCGAAAGCCCAGCACAATCATCACGGACCGCGCAGGTAACACGATCCGGCGATTGCGTTAATACGCGGGCCGAGACAACACCGACATCTGCGGGAGGCAGGAACTGATACTGTATCACCATCACCGAGCCGGACACGCCGAGTTGGAGGTCGTCATGCCCCTCCCGCTGTACGATTATAACGCCGGAGGTGCGATCCTCAATCATGACAATACCTGTGCGCCTGCAGCGTGCCAGTTATTGCGGCGCAACGTCCTTGCGAAACTCTTCCAACAACGCTTCCATCACACGCTCATCGAACACAAGCGGCTCGGCAGAGCGCAGCTCGATAAGCTTGTTCTGGCGAATACTGGCCGGGATCTCCGTTTTCAGACGAGCGATAATGTCGTCTTTCACCTTCGCGAACGGGGTCTGACCGGCCGGTAAATACTCTTCAAGCTTGATGACATGGTAGCCAAAGTCGGATTTTACGGGCCCCGCCAACGCGCCGGGCTCGCGCAAGGCAAACGCCGCCTGCTCGAACTCGGGCACCATCTTGCCACGTTCAAACGCACCCAATGAACCAAGATTGGTCTTGGCTGAAGCGTCCTCCGAGAACTCCAGAGCGAGCATTTTGAAATCTTCGCCTGCCCTGAGCTTTTGCATGATTTCTTCCGCCAGCGCAGCGGCCTCGGCATCACTTCGATCATCTGTCTTGATCAGAATATGCGCCGCACGCACCCGCTCGGGCTGCTGAAAAGAATCTGCCTCGGCTGTGTACACATCCCGAGCCGTTGATTCCCAATCAATGTTTGCTGTCTGTGACGCCACCATCGCATCCAGGTACTGATCCATCATCAGTCGCTCGCGGTGCAACGCCACCTGCCACTCGAGCAGGTCGGTATTCAGTGTACCGGAGGCGGCGGCCTCCGCCGCCAGTGCACGGATCGACACCAGGCCGTCGGCCAGCTTGTATACCGCATCATCACGATTGAAAAATTCAGCGCGACGGGCATTAGGCACACGATCGAGGGCGTAATTCCGCAGGTCGTCTGCTGAAATTTCGATGCTGCCCCGCTCAAGAGCAACTTCGGAGTCTTCCTGAGCCAGTAAGGCGTTTGCGCTAGCAGAGGCCAGCGCCGCAAATAGAATTACTCGCAACTTCATAGGGATTCTCGTTTAAAACCATTTAGGCAGTGAGCAAAATCACCACAAATAAAACAGAGGAACCCCGACGCCTGAATCAGGTATCGGGGTTCCGGGCGTGCCTACGGCCGCTTAAGGGTTGCCGCTGGTACCGATGTTGCGATAGAACTCACAGAGACGGCCACTCGAACAATTCCTGACGTTCTTCACGTTGAGGAAGTACGTTGTGTTGGTGTCCAGAGAGCACCGCAGGAAGTTGGCAGTTTGAGCCCAGCTGATCTTGCGACCGCTAACGCCTTCAGTGCTGCAACGGGAGGCAGGCAGAGCGTCACCACCCGGCGAACGCGAAATCCACATGCTGCGACTAACCAGCTCATTACCGGTGGTCTCCGAGATATTGATATCACCGGAGTAATTACGGTTGGAGGTCGTCGTGAACTGCCAGGAAATCACCTCGTTTGTACCAGTGACACCTTCTCTCACTCGTGCACCCGGAGACGCCCAATTAATGATGCCACCGCACTCCTGATTCGTGCTTTCAACGCAGGCTCCGGTACCGCCAGTATCACCACCGCCGGTATCGCCACCACCAGTATCGCCACCGCCAGTATCGCCACCGCCAGTATCGCCACCGCCAGTATCGCCACCACCAGTATCGCCACCGCCGGTATCGCCACCACCAGTGTCACCACCAAGCGGCTGCGCTACGATGGTCAAGCCATCTCCAGCTTGGCTGAGGGCAATGGCCTCAAGTGTGTAGGCCGTGCCGTTAAAAGTTACTGTTACCGCATTCGCCAGAGACGCAGCAAATGCACCCAACATTAAAATACTCAAAAATCTAAATTTACGCATCTCACTACCCTGCCTTGGTAAGATTTACCTGAAAGGCTATCCAATCAGGTTAAGAAAAGGTAGAAAAAAACAGCTCCCCGACTGTTTTTACCCACCCTCAAAACCCCATTTTAAATTCTGTCTAACGACAAACAACAATTATCTTGAGAATTCTACAGAAAAATAAATGCTTGCAAAAAAAAGGCGTGGTTCAAACCACGCCTTTCCTATAACGGCTGGCCCCAACCCTGTTGAGAGTCGGGGCCATCCGGATCACGGACCGCTGGTGATCAGACGACGGTTCTTGTGCTGCACTACGCCAGCGTAGTTAGACAGAACACCGTTATCCAGAGTACCGTTCACGTACTTCTGAACCGCGAAACCTACAGTCGGCAAGCCGTTGTAAACATCGCCTTCGTCAGAAGTCAGGGTACGGCCAACGCCGGTGAAGCCCAACTCCAGCCAACCGTTATCATAGTCAACAGCCAGATTCTGCTTCACACGTGAAGACGGCGCCAGAACGTCGCTTTCGTTGAAGGTCAGAACGTTAGCTTCGTGACACAGGGCAAACGCAGCCGGTCCCGGAGGTGCCGGAGAGAAGTCCAGCGGATCGGGGCTCAGCGTACGCTCTTCACGATCGTAGTAGGTGATACCCATTGCTTCACAGGCAGTCGCCGTATCGCCATCCCAAATTTCGGTGAAGGGCTCGAGTGCGGTGGGCACACCGTTCACGTAGTTCTTCTTGGTCGGGAAGGTAACAACCCAGTCAGTACCAGCAGCGATGGTGGGCTCCAGCACGTAGTCGTTCATGATCGCGCTGTGCATGATCACCGCACTTACCGCGTCGATACCATCGGTGAAGCTTGAGGTTACAACACCCAGGCCAGTAGTCGAATCGAGTACTTGAGCTACGGGAGTCGCATCGACCAGGCCGGGATCAACCGTGCCAGGTGCGAAGTGAATCGGAACCGCTGCCAGATCCAATGAGCTGACGAAGTCATCAAGAGCAACTGCGTCGTACGTCGCGTTGGTACCTTCGTTAACGTTGATCAGTACACCATAACCGTACAGGCCGCCAGTCGGAACACCGAGGCCGTCGTTACGGTCTGCAGTCCACTTACCACCGGCTCTCCAGTTACCCACGAGAACGGAGCAGTCACCGGGGACGCCATTGGCGTGCAGGGCAGCAGCCTGATCAACCGCAGCTTCCAGAACACCCATTTCGATCACTTCGACGTAACCTTCACGGGTACGATCGACACCAGTGAACGGTGCAGCGTCCGTCTGGTAGGTGAAGTTACGGAAAGGAACCGTTGCACCGGGAGTGCCTTCTGCAGCAGCTGCCAGCGTGTTGGGCACGGTGCAAGAGGTGTCAGCGGTACGGATAGAAGCGCCTTCGCCGTCAGCAAACACGACTGCAGACCAGTGATCCTGCGGAGACAGGTACAGGTTGAAGTCGAGCACTTCCTGGCTGTTCATGGCTTCTACGAAGCGCACTTTCACAGCTTTGGTTTCGTTCGTGGTGTTAACCAGGTTGATGTAGGTATCGTGACCGCCTTCAACGGTGTAATACGGATAGATGAGCGCCTGACCATGGCCCTCGGAGTTAACAAACACGGCATTGGCTGCGCTCGCGCCCAGAAGGCTCGCCGCAACCGCTGCAGACATGATGTTCTTCTTCATGTGTTTCTCCTTGATGGAAATAGAACGTTCTAACAAACAATTGTTTTTTCAAGACTCTAGGCAGCGAACTGCCTTTCATCATTCTAGAGCATACACCCTAAGGTGACCACCTAGCCTAGGGTGCAACCCTGACTGGTAGAGAGGAGGTTAGCATAGGCCTCCATGCCCAACAACAGCTTTCCCCCCCAATCTTGACCTGGAAACCATGATTTTTTTGTTAAAAATCACTAAATAAGCTTCCAACGGTCAAGCGCTACTTGAGGTACAGATACCAACTCCCGTCGACTCTGATCCAGCGTTCTTCCCTTGAACGTGTGTTCACAAAGCCGGCTTTGTAAGCTTGGTAAGTAACCTCAATGGCAACCTCACAGCGATCACCCTCACATATAACGCTCTGGACGTCCGCTTTATTCCAATTGGCCGCACCCGCGAAGGATCGGGTATAACTATTTAGACCGCGACCCACGCGGTACGCGGGCGTCGTGTACTCCAGCCCCCGTGCGTAGTCCTCCGCCAGCAGCAGGTCAAGGTGCGCTTGCGCCCTTTGCGCGACAATGTCTTCGGGGGTCGTAGGCGCGGAAACTCCTGCACAGGCTGCCAGAAGCACGCAACCAATTGTCAAGCCAAGCGCTTTCAACGAACCCATAGTGCCGCGGCGACCCGACGGCTCTATCGTACCTGGACGATTGCCCACAAAATCTCTCCTTCTCCTGATTCGAAAGCCAACAAGCCCACTCGCAGTGTGCTCTTCATTGCTCGCCGGGCTGGCCAACCGCGCCCGCTGTGGCACCACCCATGGCGCCAAATGATCCGGCGGAGCCCGTATCGGCGCCGTGCGGAAGATCATCAAAATGGTGCAAACCCTTCATCCGTGAGCGCATCTCCAGCGTGATGTCCCGCAGGTCCTGCTCGTTACGGATCACCCGCGGGGTAATGAAGACCAACAACTCGGTACGGCTGGTAGAAGTGGATGTCTTACCGAACAAGTGGCCCAACACCGGGATCGTGTGAAGAAAGGGGATACCAAGCCTGCCGTTGCTGCGGTTATCCCGAATGAGCCCCCCAAGAACCACCGACTCCCCGGAACGGACCGCGACCCGGCTACTCACATTACGCTCCAGGAAACTGCGCTGGTCGGTCGCGGTATCAACCGGGCCCACATCGGTCACGGATTGTAAAATATCCATCGTGACCAATCCTCCGGCATTCACTGAAGGTGTCACCTCCAACTTGACCCCGGTATCCCGGTAGGTAATGGACGTCGTTTGCGTACCCCCATCGGTCAAGGTTTGCGCTGAACGAATCGGTTGCTGATCGCCGACGTGAATCGCTGCCGTATGATTGTCGAGCACCATGACCGACGGTGCGGAAAGCACATTTACCAGCGACTTTTCGGCCAACGCATTGATAACGCCGCGAACAGTACCCGCCGAGTTGGTAATCGTGTAAGAGAAACCCGGCACCGAGCCACCGATATTGCCGCTATCACCGAGTGCCAGTAGTGCGCTGCCGGTGCGCCCGCCGCCCAAGCTGTTCTCCAGGAACCACTCCACACCGAACTCCAGATCATCGGCGAGCGTGACCTCCAGAATGCTGGCCTCTATCAACACCTGGTTGGCCTGCACATCCAGCTTCCTCAGCGCAGACTCTATTTTGAGATACTCCCGGCGAGACGCATACACCAGCAAGGCATTATTGTATTCGTCCGCGACAATTCGTACCTCATCATTGAGGTTGAAGCTCCCGCCGGCGGGTGCGCTCCCGCCCGTATCTGGCGCATCGAACCCACCGCCGGAGCCGCCATTGCCGCCGATGCTCATGGAATCCAGGCCAGGCGCGACGCCACTGTCGGCCGCGCTGCGTTGGCCGCCGGAGCCGCTGCCACCGAAAATGCTGCTCAACATCTCTGCCAGATGAGTGGCCGCGCCATTCTGGACATTGAACACGTACAACGCCGGCTCGTTCACGGCACTTTCGGACTGGTCAAGACGACTGATCCAGGTGCGGATCTGGTCGATGTAATGGGCACGCGGCGTGACCACCAGAATACTATTAAGCCGCTCCAGGGGCATTACCCGCACAATGCGCGCCAGATCGCTGGCACCCACCCCGTCGGCACCACCCTCCGCTCCCAGCAAATGGGTGAGCGCTGCGTTTATCTCTTCTACAGAGCTGTGCTCAAGAGGGAAAATGCCCACTGACATGCCCTGCAGCTGGTCCACATCAAAGGTTGCGATAATATCCAGCCAGCCCGCTGTCTGGTTGCTGGTTCCGGCCAAAACCAGCAGGTTGCGGGTGTTGTCCACGCGCACAAACGCCGCTTCGGATGCTACAGGGGCAAGTATCTCGGCCATGCCGGAAGCGCTTATGTAACGCAGGGGCACAATAATATTGCGGAAACCGGCACCCGCAGTGTCCGCGTTACCAAATTCCGGCATCAGGCTCGACAACCCCTTGGAAGCACTGACGAAATAGCGATCGTTGGGGTCGCGCACCATAGTGATCCCGTTGGCCTGCAGCAGCGACTCGAGAATTGCGAGCAACTGGTCACGCGGCACGGGGGTGCGAGTGCGCAGGGTGATCTCCCCTTTCAACGGGTGCTCGACCACGTAATCCAGGCCAAGAATTTCGCCCAACACGGAATGTACAACCTCGGTAATGGGCGCCTGCTCGAAATTAAGGCTTACCGCTTCACCATCAAGCCGTACGGGTGGCCGAGCAGCAGGAATCCTGACTACACGGTCATTACCCGGATAGACAGCCGGATCAAGGTCCAACGTGATCGCATCTTCCTCGCCCTGCTCCAGCCCGGCCTGTTCCGTAGAGTCCCCTGGCACAGCCTCGAGCACCGACTCCGCTCGCGGCCCTGCAGTCGCCACCGCGGGAGGAGTTGGCTGCATTCCCGCAGTAGTGCACGCCGTCAACCCCGACACCAACAGAGCGACCAGCATCAATTGCTTGTTCATTACGCGACCGCCTTGATCAATCATGTATTGCCGAAGCCCTCCCTAGGAGGCTCTCCGCTGTTGCCCAGGACCTACCTGGACTATTTCCCTTCCGCATATTCCAGTGGCAAGACGCGCTTCAAGGACGCGTCGTCAAGCGACACGAATTCTGCTTCCTGCGCGGTAATCCCCTGCAACTTCCATTGCTGTAGCTCCTGCCCGATCATGAGGCGCTGCCGCTCACCCTCGATGCGAACAATGGCACCACCACTTTCGCCCGCAGAAAACACACCAAGCAGTACCACCTTGTCCAGAATATCCCGGCCCGACACCGGCGCCACTGGCTCGGTGGACTCGGCCTTGAGCTCCGGTCGCCGGCTGCTCCAGAACAAGGGCCGCTCGACGATCTCCGCTCCGCCGTCCGGCATCGCGGCAGCCGGTAATTCTATCGACACCGCTGCCAACGTGGAAGCTGCGGGTGGAATTGCCGCTGGCGGATCCTTGGTCATTACCAACACAGCGCCCACTAAGGCCGACACCAGAAACAACAACACTGCGCCTGCGCACACGCGTAGCAGTTGCCACAGTAGGCCGGACTTCATGGCGAGCAGCAAGTCGTTCACTGCAGACTCAACACACTAACGCGCAAGGATACCGCGAGACTCTGCTCCGCCAGATTCCGTCGATTGGGCGTGGGAGAGACCTCGATACTGCGCACAAGGATGATTGGTCGCGCTTCCGGCAGCGCCAGCAAAAGCGCATCCAGATCCGCCATGGAGCCATTGGCTGTCAGGTCAATGCGAACTTCCTGAAACCCCTCGCCCGGGGCCGGCCCTAACACCTGGCTGCCAGAAACACGGAGGCCCGCCGCTTCGATCAGCCGGCGCACCTGCTGCTGGGCATTCGCGCTGACAGAAGCCGGGTCGGCATCAGCCGGATAGGTCGCAGCCGCCAAACGCTGACTGATGTGCTCACTACTCTCGCGCAATGCCTCCACGCTGCCGGCATAACCCAACAAGCGCGCAATGCGTGGCTCAGCGCTGGACAAGCGCTGCGACGCATCCGAATAACGGCTGATCATGCCGCTGAACGCAAGCAGCAACACAATAAGCAGGAGCGCGAGCAATGCAACGGCCACAACCCGGGCATGCCAGGGTAACGCGAAGATGGATTTCAGGTAGCGATTCACCCGGCAGGTACTGCGTCGGCGAGACGCAACTCCACTGTGAACTGCTCGAGATTTGTGCGCCCGTGCCTACGTATGCCGCTTGGCGCGCTCACCTCGACATAGAGAGGATCATCCGCCAGCAATTGCAGGAACTGCGTTGCATTAACCGCCCAGCCACGCGCCCGAACCTGGCCACCTTCCATGACCAACTCCTCGAAGTAAACACCATCGGGCGTCTGGGTCGTTAAACGCTCCAGCACTGCACGGACATTCGGTTGTTGATCCACCAGGCTCTGAATCGCCTGCGCTCGCGAATTGTCAGCAACAAGTTGCTCACGCAACTGCACCGCCTCCGCTGCATCGGCCTCTGCTTTGCGCAAGTGATACTCCATATTATCCGCTTGCATGGTTCGCACGAGGCCCGGCAGCGAAATCAACGCCACCACCATAAGCAGGCACGTGGCCAGCAACGCAAACAGCACAACCAGGCGTCGACGGTAGTTAGCGTCTCGTTTCTGTTCACCGAACCCACGCAGCACAACCGGGTGACCATCTTCGGCCATACACCACACTTCCGGCAACTCATCGTGCCCCACTGACCCCACACCCTGAGCATGCAGAAAAGCCATGACCTCACTGTAGGCCGTGACAGCCAGCGTGATATGCAACTTGCCTTCAGCTCGCCGGCGCAACGACCAGCCATAGCAGGTGTCATCAAGGGCGAAAGGACTGCTGGACTGCGCTTCCAGCATCACCGCATCCTCAATATCCGCCTCCAGGGAATCCGGCACGGCAAACTCTCGCACCAGCACTTTTTCCGCCGGCAACAACCATGCCGGATAAGCGCTGTCAGCCGCCGCTTCCGCAAGCCCGCCTTCTACGCGCTGTTCGGCGACAAAGAACTCTGATTCTGGTTCTGGTTTGCCTGTGCGCTGCAGCTTGACCGGACCTTCAAGAACGCGCCTGATCCCCACTGCCGGACCCCAGAACAGCTCGTGCCACCCTGCCCGCCAAGTGCGCACCCAGACGTCAAGATCAAGGCCAAACAGGTTCCAGCGCTGAGAATCGGATTGCATTATGCTCTACTGACTCGTGCCTGTAGCCGGGTTGGCTACCTCGATCGGGAACACCCGGGTAAAACGCCAAGGAGCGGCACCGGTGCGCCCACCCATGTCGGCCCAAATACGCTGCCGCAGCCGCCTTTCACTCGCTACCTGCACGTCGATCTCCAAGCAATACACACCACCGCCAGCCGTGGCGAGGAACTCCTGGCTCAGCCCGGACGGTGGCGCAAAATCCATGATGGATTCTTCTTGACGCCGATTCATAACAACATCTACCAGCGCAGCATCGCCGTTAGCCAGAGCTTGCAACGCGCCCCCCTGAGCCGCCAGAGGGTCAACCCCCGGCACACCACCCGATTGCGCATGCAACGCAAGACGAACGCGATCATACACTGTGCGCGTCATTCCCGAAACTCGCAACAGGTCTTCCACCACCATGAAGGGCGCGGGCACAGCAGCGGGAAAACGGCTCTCGGCGTCCTCGTCAGACACCGCTCCTCCGCGCATTGCGATTACCTCGCCAGCCAGAGCCTCTGCCGCCCCCGGCGCAACCTTCCCAACATGTTCGAACAACAGCTGTAGCAACCCCGCTGGCGCCAGGTTCAGGCTCAAAAAACCACCGATGGGAATTGCACGAACCGTCACCTCAGACTCGCCCAGCGGGTATTGCCGCTGAAATACGGAACGGGGGTTAAAATCGGCCTCCGACCGGGCACTCCGTAAATCACGCAACGCCAAGTGCGCTGCACCGACGGCGGCCGCTTCTGCTTTGATTTGATCCAGCTGCAGGCCTGTCGCCCGCACATCGGTGACTGATACCGACACCACACCCGCCACCATCAGCGACAGCGCCGCCAGCATCCACAGCAGAAAAGCCAGCGCCACGCCGCGCTGTCGCCGCTGCGACTCCTTGCATGATATCCGCTTCATGGCGAAACGAGCGCCTGAAAGAGGTCGGGCGTGACGACGAGGTCCGGCCAGTAGCGTTCGCGAACCCTGAGCTGCAACTTCACACTATGCGGCACACCGACATCCTGCTCACTCCAGCCGCTGCGCCAGTCGGATGGCGCAGCCTCGCGCATTGACACGGTAAACTCACTGACCTGACCCAACAGCACATGACTCTTGACTCCGCCCCACTCCGGTCGCTCCAGAGTCGGGTTGAACGGAACGAACTGTATTCTCAACGTTTCGCCCTGCAGGAAGAGTCTCTTGTATTGCAGGCCCGCTACACCCTCGACCCCGCTCAAAGGCGCAATCCACACCAGTTCTGCACCGCCTGCGAGAAAATACCCGCCCGGCCGAGCCATTGTGAGAACCGGCACCGCCTGGCGCAGACTGTTGCGCAGGAACTGGCTGACCAGGCGCATTTCTTCCAAACGCAGCGTGGCGGCTTCGACACGCTGCTGCGTATCACCCAGGGTACGCACTGCGCTCAGTGTCGCAACCACCAAAAGCGACATCAGCGTTAGCGAAATCACCACTTCAACCAGAGTGAACCCGCGCTGGTCAGACACCGGCAGACGCCTCGGGCACCACGGTGACCAATGTCAACTGCCGGCCACTGGACGACCCGTCGTCCCACTCGATGTGTACCTCCAGGGCGTAGAGCGGAACCGGCCCAACATCCACGCTGGAACCGGATGCCAGAGGCCTGCTGGACAAACGCCACCGATAGCCTTCAGTCTCCCCGGCGCCGCTGACGCCGCCGACCGCGACCACCGAGTTCTCCGCGAGCACTGATTGCGCCATCAAAACCGCGTAGCTGTAGCGTTCATCAATTCGTACATTGCGGGTGGCGCCCGCTGCAGCCTGGTACAACATACCCAGTGACAGCGCCAGAATCACGATGGCGACGATCATTTCGATCAGCGAGAAACCACCCTCTTTGCGGCGATCCATACGGCTCATCACGATTGGGGCGACTCATGCGTCACTCGCCCCAGGAGCCAATCGACTCGAATGCGCTGGCCATCGCCATTCTCACGCATGATGGTAACGCTACCTCCGGTGGAACTGCCGTCCGGGTAGAAACGGATCACACCGACCCCTCGTTCTTCCACGAGCTGCCGGGCGACTTCCACTTCCAGTGAGAGCGCCTCCGGAACAAGCGTGGCCACATCCGCCTCAAAAGCTGTTCCGGCTATCTGGACACCGTAACGGCGCATATCGGGGGCGACCAGCAAATCCCGGGCTTCGCCTGTGTTGACTGCTTGATAGCGTGCGGCGGTCGCCGCTGACGCCACTCCCCTGACAGCATCGCGATACTGCATGGTGACGTAAGCTTTGGCCGCCATAGGCACGGCCAATCCGGCCATCAACGCGGCCACGGCAAGGGCCACCATCAACTCGACCAGAGTGAACCCCGCACTGCGCACTACCGCCCCCCCGACTGCGCGCTGCGCAGCGGCGGCGGGTACCCGACGGCTTTTAGCGGTCATTCCCAGTTTGTGACATCGGCATTTTCGCCCGAACCACCCGGCGCAGCATCCGCGCCGTAAGAAAACAGGTCGTACGCCGTGTGCTGCCCGGGGAAGCGGTAGTTATAGGCATTGCCCCAGGGGTCATCGGGTACACTGGTACCGCGCAGATAAGGACCATTCCAACCCTTCGCCCCGGCCGGTTCACGCACCAACGCTTCAAGGCCCGCGTCTGTCGGCGGAAACCGGCCGAGGTCCAACTTGTACATCTCCAGCGCCTGCTCCAGGTCGCGGATCTGTACACCGGCAGTTTTCGATTTTGCCCCCCCGAGTTGGTTCAGCACCTGCGGCCCGACGAGGCCCGCGAGCAGTGCGAGAATGGCCAGAACCACCAGTAGCTCAACCAGTGTGAAACCGCGGTCTGAACGCCGCGAAAAGTGTGTCATTGTGTACTCCTGAAACATTCCTTGATTATCCTGACGCTACATCGCCAGGTCGTTGACCGATAATATCCCCATCAAAATGGAAACGATGATCAAAGCGATAATGCCGCCCATGCCAAGGATAAGCAAAGGCTCCAGCAAGGTCAGGCCACGCTTGACGCCGGATTCCACATCCCGGTCGTAGACGCGAGCCAATTCCAGCATCATTTCGTCCAATCGACCAGACTCCTCGCCCACCCGTGTCATCTGAATCACCAGAGGGGTGAACACCCCTCCGTCGGACAGGGCATCAGACACTCGGCGCCCCGCTTTCACTGCGGGCGGCAGAACACTCAGCGCCTGACGAACAGTCGAGTTCTCGACTGTGCTCATGGCCACACCTATCGACTGCAGCAAGGGCACCCCATTGCCCAGCAACGTCCCCAGCGTGCGTGCGAAACGGGCCACCTCATACTTGAACAACACGCCTCCCAAAATGGGCAGGCGCAGCATCCTCTGATCCCACCAGCTGCGACCTTCCGCACCCGCGAGCCAAGACCGCAAGCCGTAATAGGCCAGCCCGAACATCAGCAGCAACAACCATCCCCAGCCTCTGACGACATCGCCCATAGCGATCACCGCACGTGTCAAACCCGGCAATCCCTCTCCCATGTCAGCGAACAGCGCTTCAAACTGGGGGACCACAAAACCCAACATCACGGCAACCGACAACACGGCAACCACAGCAAGAATCGCAGGGTAAATCAATGCGGAAACAACGGTATCGCGTACTTCTTTCGATCGGTGCAGGTACTCTCCCAGGCGCTCGAACACAACGCCTAACTGACCACTGGCTTCACCAGCCCGCACCATATTGACATAGAAATTGCCGAATAGTTCGACATCCGTTTCGAGGCCGTGGCTCAACGGTTTGCCGCTCTTGACGGTTTCCAGCAAGCGACGAAGCAGTTCCGTGTACGCGGGTCTGGTGCTCATATCCATCTGGACTTTCAGGGCACGATCAATGGGCAAGCCCGCACGCAACAACACGGCCAACTCCGACGTCAGCGCAAGCACCTCGTCGCGACCCACAAACTCCCCACGGCGCGACGGCCAGCGGAAACCGCGGCCAGTTCGCCCTGCGCCGGCGGGTCCAGATGCCGATGTTGAAGACGGGCCCCCGGCTCTGCCCGGGCTTGAAGCGGGCGCAGACTGCGCAGCAGTAAACGCAGGCGCCGGTTTCGACAACCGCGCCTCTGCACCTGTCGCCGACCACACCCGGACCGGCGTAAGACCCTGCCCGCGAAGTTGCCGCAACGCCGCGGCATGATTGGATGCCGCCAATGTGCCCTGGACGATGGAGCCATCTTTCTGCGCAGCTTTATAGCTAAACTCTGGCATGACTGACTATCAACCCCGGTTGTGAAGCAGCTACCGCGCCGGGGTTCAGAGGCCCGGGCCTGACAGCTCTGCTTCGTCGCTCTGGTCCTGGGTAACACGCAGAACTTCTTCCAGCGACGTCACCCCGCCCGCGACCTTGCGTAGCCCGTCCTCATAAAGCGTGAGCATACCACGCTGACGGGACGCAGCGTGCAGCGTAGTGGCGTCCGTTCCGGAAAGTATGGCCTTGTGCATATCGGAGTCGAGCACGAACAGTTCGTGAATGGCGGTGCGTCCGCGATAGCCCGTCTGTCGGCAGTGTTCACAGCCCTCGCTCGTGTAGATGCGGTTCTCGCCCGCGGGCAGCCAGCGGCGCAAACCCGCCTCCTCAATCGCATGCGGTGCAAGCTCAATCGGTCGGCGACAGTGCCGGCAGAGTGTGCGTACCAGTCTCTGTGCGAGAACGCCGTTGACCGCAGAGGTAATCAGGAAACGCTCGATACCCATGTCCTCGAGGCGGGTAATCGCGCCCGCGGCGGTGTTGGTATGCAGCGTTGACAGTACCAGGTGGCCGGTCAGTGCAGACTGTACAGCAATCTGCGCGGTTTCCCCATCGCGCATTTCACCGATCATAATGATGTCTGGATCCTGTCGCAGAATCGAACGCAAAGCGCGGGCAAAGGTCAGCTCGATCTGGGGCTGAACCTGGATCTGATTGATGCCACTCATCTGGTATTCGACCGGATCTTCAACGGTAATGATTTTCAGGGCCGTGGAGTCCAACGTAGAGAGTGATGCATATAAGGTGGTGGTCTTGCCAGAGCCGGTCGGGCCCGTCAGCAACAGCACGCCATGCGGTCGCTGCAGGAGCTCTTGGTAGCTGCGCAACGTGTCCTGACTGAAGCCCATGCTTTCGAGGCTCAGGCGAACACTCTGGCGGTCGAGCACCCGCATGACGATACTTTCACCGTACACCGTAGGAATGGTTGAAACGCGCAGATCCAGCTCGTGACCCTTAACCCGAGTCATGATACGCCCATCTTGGGGCAAGCGCCGTTCGGCAATATTCAGGTTGGCCAGCAGTTTGATCCGCGAGGCAATCGCTGCCGCCAGACTCGCTGGCGGGGTCTCCTGTGACGGTTGAATAACGCCGTCGACACGGTAGCGTAAATGCAGTCCGTCCTCGAACGGCTCGAGGTGAACATCGGATGCGCCCAGGTCCAGAGCGCGATGAATAAGCTGATTGACCAACTTGATCACCGGCGCCTCGCTAGCCAGATCACGCAGGTGCTCAATGAACTCCTCATCGCCTGCATACTGATCTGCCGGGCCCAGCTCCTCATCACTTTCCGGCGCTTGATAGCGCTGCAGCGCCGCGATGATATCGGACTCAAGACCGAGAGATAGCTCCACTGCACAACCGGTCGCCAGCTGCAGTGCCTTGGCGATAAACGGGTCCTGTGGAACGACAGCGGCAAACCTCAGGGTCTGCGCTGTTTGCCCCAACGGGACGACCTGCCGATTGAAAAGAAACTCTGTCGCCAGCCCCTTGACCTCGATGGTCTCCCGCGGGTAATCCGTTGCACAGACCAGAGGCAATTGCAGCTGTTCGCTGAGGGCTTGCGCAACATCCAGCTCCGACACCAGCCCAAGCTGCACCAGCACTTGCCCCATATGGCCGCCCATTTCCTGCTGCGCAATCAGCGCGCGCTCCACATCACGCACACTGACCTTGCCGCGGCTGACCAGCAATTCTCCAAGCTTCATGTCCATGTCCCGGCACTCATCGGCGAATCAGAAACCCCCCGGGGGCAAAGGTAAAACCAAACTTGGATTCGCGCTCCGCGTCGTGAGCGTAGTCGTCAGGGTATTTCTCACGATACGCCGCTACCGCCTCGTACGGGCCTTCGCCCCAGCCCGGCAAAACAGGATTACCATTGATATTGCCGTCTTCCACCACGAGATAATCGCCGGGTTTTGTCACCTGCCGCAGCAATTCCATCTCAGCCAACACATGAGCTTTACGGTGATCCGAGTCGAGGATAAAAAAAGCGGGGCCCGGCATCGCCGCACGATAAGCGAGGAGATTCGCCGCCATTCCCGGGTCGGTAGAAGAACAAGTCATCAAATGAATTGAGGGCTCGGTGCGCACCCGAGGGTGCACATCGACGTGAGAAATATCCACACTGATCACCCTCAGTGCGGGGTTCAGCGCCCTACCGACAACACTGAAATATAGGGCGGCGCCACCGAAACGCGTGCCAAACTCCACCACCAGAGCCGGATTCAGCATGCTGAGGATTTCCTGATAGTTCCACATGTCCGCGACCGATTTCAGACTCGGCACACCGAGGAACTCTACGGTTTCCCAGACTTCGGTATCGTAATACCAACGATGGTATGCGTCGAACACGCTACTAACAGGACTTGATGCCAATGCGACAACCCTCCGGACCGACTGATATTCTATCAGTCCGGTGGGCTAGATAAATACCCTTATAGCTGCATAGCACCGACAGCCATCAGGATCAGGCGACCTCAAACAGCCCGGCTGCGCCCATGCCACCGCCGATACACATGGTGATCACCACGTATTTCACACCGCGACGCTTCCCTTCGATCAGGGCATGGCCGACCATGCGGGCACCGCTCATGCCAAAGGGGTGACCAATGGAAATGGCGCCACCGTTCACATTGAGGCGGTCGTTGTCGATGCCAAGCTTGTCGCGGCAATACAGCACCTGGCAGGCGAAAGCCTCATTCAATTCCCAGAGGCCAATATCATCCATCTTCAGGCCGTGACGCTGCAGCAGCTTGGGAATGGCGAACACCGGGCCGATGCCCATTTCGTCCGGGCCGCAGCCGGCCACGGCCAGGCCACGATAGATACCCAGTGGCTGCAGGCCCTGCTTCGCCGCCAGCGCACCGTCCATCAACACACAGGCTGAGGCGCCATCCGACAGCTGCGAGGCATTGCCCGCCGTGATGAAACGGCCTTCCTTCACAAACTGGCCATCCTTGAAAACCGGCTCCAGCCCCTGCAGGCTTTCCAGCGTCGTGGAGGGACGGTTACCTTCATCTTTCTCTAAAGTGACCGCCTCGTAGGTGGTCTCCTTGGTTTCCTTGTTGAATACCGCCTTGGTGGAGGCCAGCGGCACGATTTCCGCATCGAACAAGCCGGCTTCCTGCGCCGCTGCGGTACGCATCTGGCTTTGGAACGAGTACTCATCCTGCGCCTCGCGGGAAACGCCATAGCGTTCAGAGACGATCTCAGCAGTCTCGATCATCTGGATATACGCTTTGGGCGAAACCTCGAGCACGGTTTTCGACACGTTGCGGTAGCTGTTCTTGTGCTTGTTCTGCACCAGCGAGATGGACTCCAGCCCCCCTGCCACGGCAACATCGTACTCATTGCACATGATGGCCTTGGCGGCTGTGGCAATGGTCATCAAGCCGGAAGAACACTGCCGATCCATGGTCATGCCCGCTGTCGTATCCGGCAGACCGCCGGCAACACCGCAAAGCCGGCCCAGGTTGTAGGCCTGTGTGCCCTGCTGTGCCGCCGCACCCATCAGGCAATCGTCGACCAGCGCAGGATCGATACCGGCGCGCGCAACCGCCGCGCGGACGACGTGGCCGCCGAGTGCGGGGGCTTCGGTGTCATTGAAGGCGCCGCGGAAGGCTTTGCCGATCGGGGTTCTGGCGGTGCTGACGATAACTGCGTCTCTCATGGTGTACTCCTTTGATTCGGTTGTGAGTGCTTTGTTGTTGTGTTGGAATTTGTGGATTGTACTGCTACTGGGGGGGATTTGCTGTGCCGCTGGTGGTTGGGGGGTTGTGCCTCAATCCGGAGCGGCTACAGGTTGCCCCTGACAAAACGCGTCGTGAACCCGTTCGTGGGGGGTTGTGCCTCAATCCGGAGCGGCTACGGGGTTGCCCCTGACAAAACACGCCGTGAACCCATCCATGGGGGCTTCGCGCTCGCATCCATGCGAGCGAGAGTTTTGTCAGGGGCAACCCCGCACCCGCTCCTCGCTCACGGGAATGCTCAAGATGAGCACGCCCGAAAAAGCCAAAAAGCAAAACCACACTATCGAGCTGGCAAAATCGGTAGGCGGCTGTGGGCGGGCGCGCCGGGCGGGACCGTAGCAAACATGGATGTTTGCTTCGAGCCTACAGGGACGTATTCACGGCGAGTCCCGCCCGGCGCGCCCGCTCACAGCCTCCGGCACGCCCCTCCGTCCGCACGCGCCCCATCAAGCCCGCTGACTGGAGCAGGAAACAATCTCCCCGGTCATATACCCCGAATAATCCGAGGCCAGGAACATCATCACGTTCGCCACTTCCCACACCTCGGCCGCACGCCCGAAAGCCTCCTTCGCCGCCAGCTCTTCCAGCAACTCCATCGGCGTGGTCTTCTTCAGGAACTCGTGAAAGGCAATAGAGGGCGACACGGCATTGATACGCACACCGTGGTCCGCTGCCTCCAGCGCGGCACAGCGCGTCAGCGCCATCACACCCGCCTTGGCCGCCGCATAGTGGCACTGTTCCTTCTGCGCTCGCCAGCCCAGCACGGAGGCGTTGTTGACGATTACGCCTGCACCGCGCGGCTGCATCTTGCGCAGCATGGCACGGGTCATGCGCATGGTGCCGGTGAGGGTAATATCCAGCACGCGGCTCCACTCGTCGTCGGGCATATCAACGAGTAGACGAGTACCGCCCAGGCCTGCGTTGTTGATCAATACGTCAACGCCGTCCATGGTTTCCTCAGCGTAATCCACCAGCGCCTGCACATCGTTCTCATCGGTCACATTGGCCAGCTTGCCATACACCGCATCAAGACCGGTCTCCGCTTTCAGCTGCTCGACCGCCTTTCCCAGCCGGCCTTCATGGATGTCGCTGATCATGACGGCCCGGACTCCCTCCTCGGCCGCCCGCGTGGCAGCGGCGAAGCCAATGCCGGCGCCGGCAGCGGCGGTAATCAGAACGGACTTGCCCGCCAGCAGATTGTGCCCGGCGACGTAGGGTGGTGGTTCTTTCAATGCCATGCTGTGTTTCTCCTTTAGCCCGCGCTAGCCGCGGGGTTCGCGGGGCATGCCAAGTGCGCGCTCGGCGATGATGTTGCGCTGGATCTGGTTGGTGCCGCCGTAAATGGTGTCGGCGCGTGTGAACAGGTACATGGACTGCAGCCGGCTCAGGCCGTAGGGCGCCTCGGGAACAATCTCGCTTTCTGCGCCCAGCACATCCATAGCCAGCTTGCCCAGGTTGCGGTGCCAGCTGGACCAGTACAGTTTGTAGATCATGGCCTCTTTTTGCAGGCTGCCGTCGTCACCGCCGCCGGAGAGCATGCGCATGCTGTTGAAGCGCATGATACGCAGGCCGATGTGGGCTTCGGCAATCCTCTGGCGCAATGCCGGGTCACATGCAGCGCCGTTGGCCTTGGCAACGCGAACGATCTCGTCCAACTCGTTCTGGAACAGCATCTGTTGGCCCAGTGTGGAGACGCCGCGTTCAAAGCCCAGCAGGCCCATGGCGACTTTCCAGCCCTCGCCTGGCGCACCGACGATGTCATCGGCAGCGCACACCGCGTCATCGAAGAACACTTCGTTGAACTCACTGGTGCCGGTAAGCTGCTCGATCGGGCGCACCGTTACACCCGGCTGGTCCATGGCGACGAGGAAGAAGCCCAGCCCTTTGTGCGCGCTGGAGTCAGGGTCGGTGCGGGCAATCACGAACACGTACTGGGATTCGTGCGCCAGTGAAGTCCACACCTTCTGCCCGTTGATCTGCCACTGTCCTGTGCCTTCATTGAGCCGGGCGCGGCTTTTGACGTTGGCGAGGTCGGACCCGGCCGAGGGCTCGGAGTAGCCCTGACACCAGAACTCGCGGCCTGCACGGATACCGGGGAGATAGCGCTCGCGCTGTGCCTCACTGCCGAAAGCGATCAACGTGGGGCCCATCAGGGTTTCGCCGATGTGCCCCATGCGACCGGGGCCGCCGGCGCGTGCGTACTCTTCGTTGAAAATAACCTGCTGTTCAACACTCGCCGCGCGGCCGCCGTACTGTTTGGGCCAGCCGATGCAGGTCCAACCACCTTCGGCCAGTTTCTGCTCCCAGGCCTTGCGCTCTTCGACGAAGGAATGCTCATCCCCGGGGCCACCGCGAAAGCGGATGGGCTCGAATTCGCCACAGAGGTTGTCTGCCAGCCAGGTGGCTACTTCTTCGCGGAACCGTTCGTCTTCCGGACTGAAACTCAGTTTCATGCCTCACCTCCATCCAGCAGCTGTTGCGCAAGCCGCTCCCTGTGCCAGGCCGCATCGCCCAACAGGGTTTCAGCCGATTTGGCACGTTTGAAATACAGTTGTATGTCGTATTCCGAGGTAATACCCACGCCACCGTGCAATTGAATGCCGCAGCCCGCATTGAAAAACGCCGCTTCTGAACAATAGGCCTTGGCGATACTCGCCGCTTCCGCGAGCCCGCTGCCCAGCGGGCCGCCGGCCAGCGCTTCATCGGCGATGCAGGCCGCGTAATAGGCTGCGGAACGCGCCGCCTCCACCTTGAGCATCATGTCGGCGGCCTTGTGCTTGATCGCCTGATAGGACGCAATGGTGCGACCGAACTGCACGCGCTCGGTGGTGTAGGCCACGGAGCTGTCCAGCGCCTGCTGCGCCACCCCAACCTGCTCGGCCGCCAGGGCGATGGTGGCGAGGTCCAGCGTTTTCGCCAGTGCCGGCCAGGCCTGGCCGGGCTCGCCCATGCAGGCGTTGCGCTCAACCTGCACACTCTCCAACACGATGCGAGCCTGCTTGCGGGTCTGGTCCATGGTGGGCAACCACTCCCGGCTGATGCCCGCGGTGCTCGCGGGCAGCACGAACAGGCTGACGCCCTCGGTGCCCGCGCTGCCCGGTGCGCGGGCGGCCAGCACCAGAATGTCCGCCGTGTGGCCGTCGAGTACGTAGCGATACTCACCGTCGAGCACGAAACCGTCGCCTTCACTGCGACAGGTTGCCTGGATGGCATCGGCATCGGGCCGGCTGCCCGGCGCCATGAAGGCCAGCGTGGCGGTTTTGCCGGCAGCAATGTCGCCCAGATACGCCGTTTGCTGCGCCTCGCTGCCTGCCACCAACAGGGCGTTGACGGCAAAACCGACCGTAGAGAGAAACGGTGCGCAGAGCAGGGTACGGCCCATTTGCTCCTGCATGGCAGCCAGTTCGACAAAGCCCAGGCCCAGGCCACCAAACGCCTCGGGGATATGCAGCGCGGGCCACATCAACTCTTCGCTGATCTGCTGCCAGAGCGCATCGCTGTAGCCACGCTCCGTCGCCATCGCCTCGCGCACGGCAGCCGCGGTGGACACCTCCGACAGAAACGCCTCGGCGGTGTCGCGGATCATTTGCTGTTCTTCGGTAAAACGAAATTCCATGCGCCCTGCCTCAGGTGCCGTAGACTTTCTGCGCCGGCACTTCGCGTGCCAGCAACTGCTGCACCGCACCGGCCACTTCCGCCGGCTGCCAGCGATCGCCCTTGTCCACCGGCTCGGTGGTGCGCCAGCCATCGGCGATGGAGATGCGCCCTCCCTCTGCCTCAAACACGCGGCCAGTCACCGCTGCCGACTCGGTGGAGACCAAGTAGGCAAACAGCGAGGAGACGTTCTCCGGCGCCCAGTAGTCGAAGCTGCCGTCCTCGGGCTTGGCCATGCGCTGCGCCATCTCTTCCACGGCGGTGGTCATGCCGGTGCGCGCGGCGGGCGCCACGGCATTGGCAGTCACGCCGTAGCGCGCCAATTCGGCAGCCTGGTTCAAGGTAAGCGCCGCGATTCCGGCTTTGGCGGCGGCATAGTTCGATTGGCCGATAGAGCCCTGCAGGCCCGCACCGGACGTCGTGTTGATAATGCGCGCATCTACCGCTTTGCCTTCCTTGGACTGGCCGCGCCAGTAGTGCACCGCGTGGGAGCTGATACAGAAATGCCCTTTCAGGTGCACCGCCATGATGGTGTCCCACTCCGCTTCAGTCATGGAAGCGAACATGCGGTCACGGTTGACGCCGGCATTGTTGATGACCGCGTGCAGGTCGCCGAAGGCATCAATGGCCTGCTTGACCGCGTTCAGGCTGTCGTCGTAATGCGTGATGTCCGAGGTGTTCACCACGGCTTCACCGCCGGCCTTGCGGATGTCGTCCACCACCGCCTGCGCCGCCGCTTCGTTGATATCATTGACAACGACTCTGGCGCCCTCACTGGCAAGCACCCGTGCGTGCGCCGCCCCCAGGCCGCCGCCTGCACCGGTGATGATTACCACACGCCCTTCACATATTCCGCTCATATCACAACCTCTCGATAATGGTGACGTTCGCCTGACCACCGCCTTCGCACATGGTTTGCAGGCCGTAGCGACCACCGCTGCGCTCCAGTTCGTGCAGCAGGGTGGTCATCAATTTCGTACCGGTGGCACCCAGTGGGTGTCCCAGAGCAATCGCGCCGCCGTTGACATTGGTTTTCGCCGGATCGTAGCCGGTGTCCTTCAGCCAGGCCATCGCCACCGAGGCGAAGGCTTCGTTGATTTCCACCAGGTCGATGTCCGCCAGGCGCATGCCCGCGCGCTTCAATGCGTACTCAGTCGCGGGAATGGGTGCCGTCAACATCCAGATCGGGTCCGCCGCGCGCACGCTCATGTGCGCGATGCGTGCCCGCGGTGTGAGGTTGTAGCGTTTGAGTGCCGCCTCCGAGACAATCAACATGGCTGACGAGGCATCACAGGTCTGGCTGGACACAGCCGCTGTGATGGTCCCGCCCTCCTGCAATGGCTGCAGTTCCGCCATTTTCTCCATGGTGGTCTGGCGCGGTGTCTCGTCCATCTCCACACCGGCGAGGGGCGCGATCTCCCGGGCGAAGCGCCCTTCACTGATTGCCTGCAGCGCTCGCGTGTGGGACTGCAGTGCGAAGGCCTCCATGTCGCTGCGGCTCAACCCCCACTTGTCTGCGATCATCTGTGCAGAGTTGAACTGCGACACCGGTACGTTGCCATAGCGCTCCACCCAGCCTTCGCTACCGGAGAAGGGGTCGGAGAAACCCAGAGGCTCGGCGGCCAGCATGGCCGAGGAAATGGGAATCTGCGTCATGGTCTGCACGCCGCCAGCAATCACCACATCGTTGACCCCGGCCATGATCGCCTGGGCTGCAAAATGCACCGCCTGCTGCGACGAGCCGCACTGACGGTCTATCGTGGTGCCGGGCACGGCCTCATCCAGCCCCGCCGCCAACCAGCAAGTGCGGGCAATGTCGCCCGCCAACGGGCCAATAGTGTCCACGCAACCGAACATCACGTCATCGTAGTCAGCATCCGGAATGCCGTTGCGCTCCACAAGAGTCTTCAATACGTGGGCACCCAGGTCTGCGCCGTGCACGCCGGCGAGCCCTCCCTTGCGGCGGCCCGTGGGGCTGCGCACTGCATCAACAATATAGGCGTCCGCCATGATCTGTATCCTCGTCTGTATCTATTGGAAGGTGGCGCCGGCGCCCAGCGCCGCGCCATCCGCAAATATCACCGCCGCCACTTGCTGCTTGTGCCAGCCGGCATCGCCCCAGGTGTTGGCCAGGGCCCACGCCTTCTTCATGAAGATGTGCAGGTCCACCTCCCAGGTGTAGCCCATGGCGCCGTGCACCTGAATACTGTTCTTGGCGGCAAGGTTGGCCGCTTCGCAAGCCATCAGTTTGGCCTGTGCCACCGCCGGGGCAGCGCCTGCGGCACCTTCGGACACGGCATACGCCGCGCGGTGAACCGGCGCCTTGGCGTATTCAAGCCGCACGGCCACATTGGCCATGTGGTGCTTCACGGCCTGGAATGAACCGATCGCCTTGCCGAATTGTTTGCGCTCGGCGGTGTACTGCACGGAAAGGTCGATCATGCGCTGCGCCAGGCCCAGCGCCTGGGCAGCACATCCCAGCGCACCGCGATTGAGGCTGGCCGCGCGCAGCGCGCTGGCCCGGTCGCCATCGGCGATCGGCTCGGCTTCCGCTGGCACCGCCACCGTATACAAGCGGCGCCCGGGGTCGATACTCTCGCTGCGCTCGCAGCTGAACTGCCCCTGCTCCAGCGCAAACCACTGTCCCTCGAGCTCGAGCAACAGGAGGTCGGCCACATGCGCGTCTTCCACCATCAGGTTCTGTTCGACCGCGGCGATGATGCGCGCCTCGCCCGTTGCAGCCAGGGGTAACCAGCGCGCCGCCAGTTCACCGCCGATTTCCTGCAACAGAGGCACGGCAACCAGCGCATGATTGACCAGAGGTTCGGCAAGCGCCACGTAGCCGCATTCCTGAGCCAGCAATACAAAGTCCACGGCGTCCATGCCCAGGCCACCGTGTTCCTCGGGCACCGTGATACCGGTGAGACCGAGTTCGGCAAACTGCTGCCAGAGCGCTGGGTCGCGGCCCGTATCTGTTTCCCAACCGGCGCGCAGTCGCTCGGGGGTGATTTCGTTGACCAGAAAGCCGCGGACGGAATCCTGAAACAGCAATTGGTCTTCGCTGAAAGTGAAATCCATGGTTACCTCGGCATCCCGAGCATACGCTCGGCAATAATGTTGCGTTGAATCTCGTTGGTTCCGGCGTAGATGGGCCCTGACTGCGAGAACAGCCAACCGTCCAGCCAGGTGCCGACACCCTCCGCCGCCGGCGCATGCGCCAGCAGTTCGGCGCGCGCACCGAGAATACTCATGGCGGTGGCGTGCATGTTCTGATCCAGCTCCGACCAGAAAATCTTGTTGGTGGAGGACTCCGCGCCGATCTTGCCGCCCTGGCTCAGGCGACAGGCGGTTTGGTAAGTGCTCAGGCAGTAGCTTTCGGCATCCAGGTAGGCGCGCATGACCGCCTCGCGGATCTGGGGGTCGTGACTGGCGCTCGCTTCATTGGCGCGGTACAGCTCAACCAGGCGACGCGCGGTTTCCTGGAAACGCGCCGGTGAGCGCAGCATCAATCCGCGTTCGAAGCCGGCGGTGGCCATGGCCACCGCCCAGCCGGCACCGTCGTCACCCAGGCGATTGCTGACATCCACTTCCACATTGTCAAAGAAGATTTCGGCAAAGCCCGGCAGGCCATCCAGTTGCGGAATGGGACGCACGGTGATGCCCGGTGTGTTCAGGGGCACCAGGATGAAGGTCAGCCCGCGATGGCGTTCGGAATCCGGATCGGTACGGAACATGCCGAACAACCAGTCAGCCCACACTGCGCGCGTCGACCAGGTTTTCTGGCCGTTGATAATGTACTTGTCGCCCTCCAGCTGCGCCGTGGAGCGAATGGCCGCCATGTCGGAGCCGGCACCGGGTTCAGACCAGCCCTGTGCCCAGACGTCACGTCCTTCCGCCATGGCCGGCAGAAAGCGGGCTTTCTGCTCTTCGGTGCCGTACTCCATCAAGGTGGGGCCGAGCAGAAAAATGCCGTTCTGGTTCACCCGCAGCGGCGCCCGGGCGCGGTAGTACTCTTCCTCGAATATCAACCACTCAATAAGGTCGCAGCCGCGTCCGCCCAGTGCTTCCGGCCAGGTGACCATACCCCAGCGGCCCTGATTAAGGGTGGCTTCCCACTCGCGGTGCTGCTGAAAGCCTTCCTCGGTGTCGAAAGTCTGCAGCGGTTGCGCGGGCACGTTGGCTTGCAGCCAGGAGCGAATCTCGGCACGAAAGGCCTGTTGCTGTTCAGTAAATGCCAGTTGCATGTGTCAGTCCTGCGTTCAGAATTTGGCGTCGCGTTTTTCGATAAAGGCGTCGCGGGACTCCTGGGAGTCGCCCACGGTGTAGGCCTCCAGCGTGAACCCCTGTTCCCAGCGGTACTTGTCTTCGAGGTTGCCGTCTTCGATACCGGTGAGGGCCTCCTTGGCCAGCTTGACCATGGCCGGGGATTTGCTGGCGATGCTGGCGGCAATTGCGCGCGCCGTGGGCAACAACTCCTCGCGACTGACAACCTTCTCGATGGCGCCCAGCCGGTAGGCTTCCTGCGCATCGATGAATTCACCGGTGAAGTACATGTAACGCACTTTCTGCACCGGGAACATGCGCTGCAGATGCGCACCACCGCCCATGGCGCCGCGGTCGATTTCGGGTACGCCAAAGCGCGCGCAGTCGGATGCGACCAGAATGTCGGCGGCGCCCGCCATGCCGATACCGCCGCCCAGCACAAAGCCATGCAGGGCGATGATGACCGGCTTGGGGTTGCGGTGAATGGCGCGGAAGGTTTCGTAGTTGCCCTTGTTCACATCGACAATCCGCGTCGATTCCGCGGCGAGTTCCTTGATATCCACGCCGGCGCAGAAGCCCCGGCCCTCGGCGGCAATCAAAATGACGCGCACGCCGTCATCGCGGCCCAGCGCGTCGATTTCATTGGCGATGGCAAACCAGCCGGCGCTATCGAAAGCGTTCACGGGCGGCTTGTCGAGGATCATTTCGGCGATGCCGTCCTCGATGGTGGTGCGAAAGGGTTTGCTCATGGTTGTTCTACCTGTCGGTGCAGTAAATTACGGGTTGACGGCGGCTCGCGCGGCAAGGGCCTGCAAGCGGCTTTCCGCTTCGTCAACAATGGACTGGATCAGCTCTTCGCAGGTGAGCAGAGTGTCGATCACCCCGGCCACCTGGCCGCTGGGCAATACCCCGCGGGCCGGCTGCCCATCGACCATCGCCTTCTGGATGATCATGGGCGCATTGGCGGACATGATCGCTTGCGCGGCGGTCATGTCGTCACTGCGGCTCATGGCAATGGCGGACTTGAGCAGGCCGACCACACTGGCGCCGGTGTACTTGCGAAAAGCCAGGCCGTTGCGCATGGCAATGATCAGCTTGCGCAGCTTTGAGGCACGCTCCAGCTCTGTCAGCAGTTCGTTCATGATCATGCGCTGGGGCATACCGTCCATGGCGCGGGAAACGACGATATCCGCCGGATTCTTGCACTCCAGGTAGCGCTGTTTGGTGGCGTCCGGCACCGGCGACTCCCGGGTCAGCAGGAAACGCGTGCCCATGGCGACACCGTCGGCGCCCCAGGCAAGCGCGGCAACCAGCCCGCGACCGTCCTTGAACCCCCCTGCCGCGACTACCGGCACCTGGGCGCCCACTGCATCCACTACCTGTGGTATCAGCAGCGTGGTCGGCACCGCACCGGTGTGGCCTCCACCCTCGCCCCCCTGCACCGTGACTGCATCAGCCCCCAGCTCCACCGCTTTCACGGCATGCTTGGGCAAACCGACCGTCGGCATGCAGATCACGCCAGCATCCTTCAGCTTGCGAATCATCTCGGGGCCCGGCGAGCGGGAATAGCTCACCGCACGCACACCGTGCCGGATTACCATGTCGATGATGTCCGCCGCATTGGGCTGGTACATGTGGAAATTGACACCGAATGGACGATCGGTCAGCGCCTTAACCTGCAGGATGTCGCGTTCCATTTCCTCGGGCGGAATGGTCGCTCCGGCGAGAAAACCAAAGCCACCGGCGTTGCAGCTGCCAGCGACCAGCCGTGGATCAGCCACCCACCCCATCGCGGTTTGCACGATGGGGTAGCGGCAGCCCAGCAGTTCTGTCAGTCGTGTCGTGAGCATATTGAGCCTCAGGCCCGGATACCGGGCGGGTTGTCGGCAATTTGCGCGGCGCGCTGGTTGTGCGGGTCAAGGCCGGCAATGATCGCCAGTTGTTCGTCAGTCGGCGCTGGCGTCGTCGGCACATCCGCCGGCACGGCAATCGGGTACCCGGTGTTTTCCTGCACTTCCTCCAGCGTGACCCCCGGGTGCAGGGAGAGCAGGCGAATCTGATGCTCCGGGCCACCAAAATCCATCACACACAGGTTGGTCACCACACGGCGGATATCGACATCGTCCAGCGAGCGGCCGCGCGGCAACCGTGCGGGGTTATAACCGATGGAGGAGACAAAATCACACTCGCCGTCCATGAAGATCCGGGTGTTGTGGCCGGGCACGAAGAAACTGTTGGCGTGACAAATGGAGTTGCCGGGAAAACCGCGTGCGCCGAGCATCATCACTTTGGGCTGCTGATAGGTACCCCCCAGTGCAGAGGTGTTGGTCTGGCCAAAGCGGTCGATCTGGGTGGGGCCAAGCATCGCATGGCGCTTGCCGCTCCACACGTTATCGAAAATGCGCGAGAAGCCCATCCAGGTCTCATTGGCCTGCTGAAAATCAGCGGGACGCTTGCCAATGGGGTTGGGCTCGCTGAGCAGGAAGGCCTCCGAATCCGTCATCATCAGGTCCGGGTTGAAGGTTTTCATGGCCAGGCTGGCGGCCAGTCGCGGTATTACCCCGATGCCGGTTGCCAGTACTTCACCGTCGTGACGGAAGGCCTCGGCGGCGGCGACAATGCACAGTTCGGCGAGGGTGTAGTCGGTTGCTACAGTTGACATACAGTAATCTCCCTGGGCGTATCAGTAGGTGGGCAACGCAATGGCGCGGATGGCGTCGAGCCCACCCACGTTGCGCTGGTATTCGGCCTCATCGGCCCCCAGGTATTTCTCCAGGTAGCCCGCAATGCCACCGTCCTTGGCCGAGGCGTTGTAGGCCTTGAAATGCGCCACATCAAAGCCGTACAGCGGGTTACAGGACGTCGGGTGGGCGCCGCCGGGAATTTCCACGATGGCACTGGTCGCGGCGCGTTCCCAGAACACCTCCCGCGCCCGCGCCGGATCGGCAAAAAACGACGTATCAACCAGTTCATCACAGGATACGATGGTGTTTTTCGCCGCGCGCGCAAACCAGTCGTCGAGGTAGTGATCGGGGCCTGCAATCTGGCACACACCGCGAAAATCCGCACGGTCCACGTGGATCAGCGACACATCGAGGTTCAGTGCCGGCATCGCCACCCACTCTTTGTCGTCGTAGGGGCTGTCGATCAGTTTGATCTCCGGGTTCTGGTTGATGACGTCAGTACCCAGGCCCACCTCGGTGGGGATGAAAGGCAGACCCCAGGCGGCTGCACGCAGGCCCAGTAACATCATCCCTTCATCGACTTCCATAACCTCGATGGAACCGCTCTGGCGCGCCTGGCGGAAGTAGGGTTCCAGCGGAATGAAATCCAGTGAAACAAACGCAAACACCAGTTTCTTGACCTTGCCCGCGGCGCAGAGCATGCCCACATCAGCACCGCCATAAGCGACAACCGTGAGGTCTTTAACATCCGAGCGGAGGATTTCGCGCACCAGCGCCATCGGCTTGCGCCGCGGGCCCCAGCCGCCGATTCCCACCGTCATTCCGTCTTCAATTTGTGCTACCGCATCGCGGGCACTGAGCCGTTTATCCATGTTGTATTCCTTCAGCTGACAATCCGCGCCATGCGGTAATCGTGTTTGACAAAATTGACACCGAGCGTACTTTCCGTGCGCCGCACACCCGGTATGCTGCTGATGCGCTGGTGCACGAACTCCGCAAGATGTTCGTTACTGCGCACCATGGTGATGGCCAGCAAATCGGAGCGGCCGAGCATCTCGCCGACAAACCCGAGCTCGCCAATGGCAGACAGTGCCCGCGCTACTGCCTGCACCTGGTGGCTGCGCTCCACCTCAATCCAGATATAGGCCAGTGCACCGTTGCGAAAGCGGTCGATATTGGTGACTGCGGTAATGCGAATCTGGCGCTCCTCCTCCATACGCTTGACCCGTGCCCGCACCGTGCCTTCGGTCACCCCGAGATCGGTGGCAATCTGCCGGTTACTGATACGCGCATCCTCTGACAGGCGCACCACTATCTGCCGGTCGATGTCGTCCAGGCGGCGGCGCGTCATGCGCTGGCACCCCGGTCGAACGGCACCCAGTCAGGCTGGTTCTTCAGCACATTGACGGCCAGCGCCGGGGTGAGGCGACGCACACCCGGCATGGTGGCAATGCGCTCATGCAACAGGCGGTGCAGCGCTACCTGGTCTTCCGCCACCATCAGTATTTCAATGTCCTGGGCACCCACCACCACATTGACCGAAAACACTTCGGGCACGGCCGCCAGCTCGCGTGCCACCTCCTCCGGTGAGCGGCTCTCCACCTGCACGCCAATCGCCAGCAACATGCCGAAACCGGCGGCCTCGATGTCGGTGACTGCCACCACGCGCATGGTTCGGGATTCCTCCAGCCGCCGCACCCGCGAACGCACCGTCGCCTCGGTGAGGCCAAGCTCACGTGCTATGGAGCGGAAAGGCAACCGGCCGTCCGCGCGCAGCAGGGCGATGATGGCGTGGTCCGTCTCGTCCAGCTCTATCTGCGAGACGCGCTCCGCCCGTTGTTCCTGCAGGGCCACGTCCGCGCTAGCCCCGTTCCGCCGCCATACGCTGGCGCAACTCGTTCTTGAGGACTTTGCCACCGGCATTCATGGGCAGCTCCGGCACCAGGCGCACCACACGCGGCACTTTGTAATTCGCCATATGCTCGCGCGACCAGGCAATAACGGCCGCCTCGTCCAGCTGCGCAGCGGCGGCCGGTACAATCCACGCGCAGGCAACTTCGCCCATGCGCTCATCGGGAATGCCTATTACCGCCGCCCGGGTCACACCGGGCATGCTGTGCAGACTGTTCTCGATTTCCGCAGGGTAGCAATTGAAGCCCCCCACAATGAACATATCCTTGATGCGGTCGGTGATGCGAACGTAGCCGTCCTCATCCATCACGCCGACATCCCCGGTTTTCAGCCAGCCATCCGCGGTGATCGTGCGTGCGGTCTCCTCGGGGTTGTCGAGGTAGCACTGCATGACGTTGTAGCCGCGGCACCAGATTTCGCCTTCAGTACCGGCCGCAACAGTGGCGCCATTGGCGTCGACGCATTTCATCTCCACGCCTGCCATGGCACGCCCGGAGCTGTGCGAAATGCGCTCCGCGCTGTCTTCGGGCCGGCAGATGGAAATCACGCCACAGGATTCGGTGAGGCCATAGGCGGTCACCACCACCTGGAAACCCAGCTCGCTGCGCATCTTCTCGATCAACGACACCGGCACGGGTGCCGCCCCGGTTACCGCCAGGCGCAGACTGGAAAGATCGTACTCCCCACGCTGCGGGTGGCTGAGCAGCGACTGGTAAATGGTCGGTGGGCCGGGGATGACCGAGACGCGGTCACGGTGGATCTGGCTGAGGACCGCATCAAGATCAAACTGTTTGACTGGCAGCATGTGCGCACCGCAAATGGTGGCCGCGAGCCAACCCGCCTTGTACCCGAAGGAGTGAAAAAACGGATTTATGATCAGATAGTTGTCGTCACTGTTCAGGCCGACTGTCGCACTCCAGGTGGAAAAGGCGCGAATATTCTGCCCATGGCTGGTGACCACGCCCTTGGGCTGCCCTGTGGTGCCGGACGTAAACAGGATATCCAGGGTGTCGTCCGGAGTCAGCTGGCTGGCGCGTGCCTCGACAGCCGCACTATCCACAGCGTCGCCCCGGGCGAGGAATTCCGACCATGCCTGTGTGCCGGCACTCTCACCGTCAAACAATACCGTACCCTGCAGGTCAGGCAAATCCTCGAGTTCCAGCATGGCTGGATAGCGCATACCGAGGAACTCACCCACCGTGAACAACCAGCGTGCGCCGCTGCGGCGGAGGATGAAGCCGGCCTCCGACCCCTTCAAACGGGTGTTCAGCGGCACCAGTACGCCACCTACCGTCTGCGCGCCCATGGCCGCGACGATCCACTGCCACATGTTGGGGGCCCAGATGGCGATGCGCTCGCCATGCGCAAGCCCGGCTGCCAGAAAAGCCGCAGCGGCTCGCAGGCGCGCCGCGTCCAGCTCGGCGTAGGTAAGGGAAACGGGGCCGTCACTGATTGCCACCCGCTCGGGCAGCGCCCTCGCAGTAGCCGCGACAACCTGCGGTAGTGTGCGCTGATCTGACTCGGTAATGGGCATGGCAAAAGGCACAGACGGTGAACCGGGGCCACAATACTAGTCAGCGTTTCGCCGTTTTACAACCGGAATTCGTAATTATTTGCCCAGCAAACTACGCATAGTGAAGCGGCACGCCGCGCATCAGGCG
>CERO01037088.1_pt1 | contig 93385 bp, 77 predicted proteins | sample 530851 | NCBI WGS metagenome assembly CERO01 (sample SAMEA2621033, study PRJEB7988) | marine metagenome | biome: marine biome (ENVO:00000447); feature: surface water layer (ENVO:00002042); material: "saline water (ENVO:00002010), including plankton (ENVO:xxxxxxxx)" | depth 5 m
TGATGCCGGTGTACGACAAACCGATGATCTACTACCCGCTGGCCACGCTGATGCTGGCGGGCATCAAGGATATCCTGGTCATCACCACGCCGCGCGACCAGGCGGCCTTCAGCGACCTGCTGGCCGATGGCAGCCAGTGGGGCATCAATATCCAGTACACGGTTCAACCCAGCCCGGACGGCCTGGCCCAGGCGTTCCTGCTCGGCGCAGATTTCATCGGCAATAGCCCCTGTGCGCTGGTGCTGGGCGACAACATTTTCTACGGCGGCGGTTTCACCCAGAGCCTGCGCAATGCCGCCCAGAGCCAGTCGGGAGCCTCGGTGTTCGCCTATTACGTGCAGGACCCTGAGCGCTACGGCGTTGTCAGCTTCAATGCCCAGGGTGTCGCGGTGGACATCGAGGAGAAGCCGGCACGGCCACGCTCCCACTATGCCGTCACCGGCCTCTACTTCTACGACAATGCGGTGGTGGATATTGCCCGGGGCATTCGACCCTCGGCCCGTGGCGAGCTGGAAATCACCGACGTCAACAAGGCCTACCTGGCACGCGGCCATCTGCGGGTAGAAGTGATGAGCCGTGGCACCGCCTGGCTGGATACCGGCACGCACAACTCGCTACTGGATGCGGCCAACTTCATCCGCGTGGTAGAGGAGCGTCAGGGCCTGAAAATCGCCTGCCCCGAGGAGGTCGCCTACCGCATGGGCTACATCGATGCCGACAAACTGCTGGCGCTTGCGGCGCCACTGGAGAAGAGCGGCTACGGGCTCTACCTGAAACAACTGCTGGAGCATGACGGGGTATTGGGCAATGATTTTTGAATCCACGCCGCTGGCCGGCCTGGTTGTACTGGAACCCCGTGTGTTTGGCGATGAGCGGGGGTTTTTCCTGGAGAGCTGGAACGCGACGACCTTCCGCGACGCCGGCCTCGACGTCAACTTTGTACAGGACAATCACAGCCGTTCCGCACAGGGTATCCTGCGCGGGCTGCACTACCAGACCGAACAGCCACAGGGCAAACTGGTGCGGGTCACGTCCGGCGCGGTGTTTGATGTGGCGGTGGACCTGCGGCGCAGCTCACCGACGCTGGGCCAGTGGTACGGCCTGGAACTGAGTGCCGCCAACCACCGCATGCTGTGGGTACCCCCGGGGTTTGCCCACGGCTTTTATGTGTTGTCCGAGTTTGCCGACTTCCAGTACAAATGCAGCGATTATTACCACCCCGACAGCGAGGTCTCACTGGCCTGGGACGACCCCACCCTCGGCATCGACTGGCCCGTCCCTGAGGGCGACTCGCCGAGGTTGTCGGCCAAGGATGCTGCCGGGCAGGCCTGGGGCAGCATTCCACTGTTCGACTAGCGAAAGGCCGGTACGCACAATAACGGAGAACTTATATGCCACAGGACTACTTCCAGCTACAGGGTCAAACCGCACTGGTCACCGGCGCTTCCAGCGGCCTCGGCGCCCATTTCGCCCGCGTGTTGAGTGCCGCTGGCGCGCGCGTGGTCCTTGCCGCACGGCGCAGCGACAAGCTCGCGGAACAGGTGGCGGCACTGCAGGCCGCCGGTGGTGATGCGGGCGCTATTACCCTGGATGTCACCAGCCCGGACAGCGTCGCCAGCGCCTTCGCCCAATTCGAGCAGGAGTGGGGGCAGCTGGATATCCTGATCAACAACGCGGGGGTCGCGGGTGACCCGATCAAGTTCCTCGAAACCGGCGAGCAGGACTGGTATCACATTATTGAGACCAACCTGAACGGCGCCTGGCGTGTTGCGCAGGCCGGCGCCCAGCACATGGTCCGCGGCGCAGCAGGCGGCAGTATCGTCAATATCGGGTCGGTCTACGGCGTGCATACCGGTGCGCTCAAAGCCGCGTATAACGTCTCCAAAACCGGTGTGGTACAGCTCACCAAATCCATGGCCATCGAGCTGTGCCGAAAAAACATCAGGGTCAACGCCCTGTGCCCTGGCTGGTTCCTCACCGATATCAACAGTGATTACTTCCAGACCGAGAGTGGCGAGCGCTACATCAAGACCATTCCCGCGCAGCGCCTGGGCACCGTGGATGACCTCAGCGTGCCGCTACTACTACTCTCAAGCCGCAGCGCGGGGGGCTACATGAATGGGGCGGTGCTCACCGTTGATGGCGGCCTGGCTGAAAGCCCGGTTTGAAAACTCAACCCACCAGCAGCGGGCGCCACCAGGCCTCGTTGCCGAGAAACCAGTCAATGGTCCGCCCTATACCCGTCTCGAAGGTCTCCTGCGGCGCATAGCCAAGCTCAGCGGTGATACGGCTGGCATCAATAGCATAGCGCCAGTCGTGGCCTGCGCGGTCTTCGACAAAGTGAATCAGGGAGCGCGCTGCTGCGCCGCGAGCACCCGGCGCGTCGGGGAAGCGCGCCGCGAGTGCGGGGTCCGCCGCAAAGCGCTGATCGAGTTGATCGCAGAGCAACTCCACGATGGCCAGGTTGTGCCACTCATTGTTGCCGCCGATATTGTAGCTTTCACCCACCGCACCGGACGCGACCACCAGATCGATGCCACGGCAGTGGTCTTCCACGTAGAGCCAGTCGCGGATATTGCTGCCGTCCCCGTAGACGGGTAGCGGGCTACCGCGCAACACGTTAGTCAGGCACAGCGGAATCAGTTTTTCAGGGAAATGCCAGGGGCCGTAGTTGTTCGAGCAGTTGCTGGTGGTTACCTGCAGCCCATAGGTGTGGTGATAGGCACGCACCAGATGATCGGAGGCCGCCTTGCTCGCTGAATAGGGCGAGTTCGGCTGGTACTGCTGCGCCTCGTGGAAACCCGGGGCATCCGGGGCGAGTGAACCGTAGACTTCATCAGTGGATACATGATGGAAGCGGTGCTCGCGGACATCCGCGCCATCCAGCCACACCGAGCGCGCGGCTTTCAGCAGGCTGTGGGTGCCAATGATATTGGTTTCGATAAACGCATCCGGCCCGCTGATGGAGCGATCAACGTGGCTCTCGGCGGCAAAATGCACCAGCGTATCCACCCGGTGTTTACGCAGCAGCTCCGCCACCAATGGCTCATCGCAGATAGTGCCGTGCACAAAGTGGAACCCTGCCTGCCCTTCCAGCGCGGCAAGATTGGCGCGGTTGCCGGCATAGGTCAATGCATCCAGTGCCACCAGCGTGTCATCGGGATACTGGCGACGCCAGTAGTGCAGGAAATTGGCGCCAATAAAACCGGCACCGCCCGTCACCAGCAACGATCTAGGCATCGGTGGACTCCTTCAATGCCTGCAGCATGCTGCGCAGCTGCACCCGCCAGTGGGGGGGCACATGCTGCAGCGCCTCCCAGGTGGATTGCTTGTCCAGTATGCTGCAGGCCGGGCGCCGCGCCGGCGTCGGGTAGGCGCTGGTGGGAATGGGCTGCACGACAGGCTGTTGACGCAACAGGCCCAGAGCAGTCGCTTCCTCGGCAATCGCAACCGCGAAGTCATACCAGCTGCAGACGCCGGCATCGCTCCAGTGATACACACCCTGCAGCAGTGGCTGATCAACGGCGCTCCACAAGGCTGTCGCGAGTCCGCGCGCCCAGGTGGGTGTCCCCACCTGGTCGCAAACCACCGACAGGGTGTCACGCTCACGCATCAGGCGCAGCATGGTCTTGACAAAATTGCTACCAAAGCTCGAGTAAACCCAGCCCGTGCGCACAATCATGGCGCGCGGGTGCGCGCGCTGCACCGCCCGTTCACCCGCCAGCTTGCTGCGTCCGTAGGCGCCCTGCGGCCCCGTCGGAGCATCCGGCAGGTAGGGGTGACCGGAGTCACCGGCAAACACAAAATCGGTGGAGACATGGATCAGCGCCGTTCCCGTGCTGGCACAGGCCGCCGCGAGGTGCCCCGGCCCCTCCGCGTTGATCGCCAGGGCCAGTGCCTCTTCTTCCTCGGCGCGGTCCACTGCGGTGTAGGCGGCGGCATTGAGCACCACATCCGGGCGCAGCTCGCCAAACACCCGGCGCACCGCCTCGGGGTCGGTGATGTCCAGCCCACGGCGGTCCAGCGCCACAACACGCACGCCGGCAGGGGCAGTTGCCTGCAGCTCGCAACCGAGCTGACCCGCGGCGCCGGTAATCAGGGCCGTGGCTGTCACGCCCGCGCTTGCATCCAGGCAGCAAGTTCGGCATATACCTGCTCGCGCTCTGGCTCGTTGAAAATTTCGTGGTAAAGCCCGGGGTAGAGACGCAGCGTGACATCGTCAGACCCGACCCGGGTACTCATGGCGCTGGAGCCGGACGGGGCTGTCATCACATCGGCTTCACCGTGCATGAGCAGCAGCGGCAGTGTGATCTCGGACGCCCGGCTATTGACCACGGCCATGGTGGCAAACAGCTCGCGCACCAGCCGCGCGCTCACTTTCCCGTGGTGCACCAGCGGGTCTGCCTCGTAGGCCGCCACCACCTGCGGGTCGCGGCTGACCTGGCTGGCATCGAGTTTGAGCATGCCGAGCGTGGGCCAGAGCCAGGCCAGCAACCGGTTCAGCCATAACAGGGGGCGCGCAGGCGGTTCGGATACCGCCAGCGCCGGACCGGAAAGCGCTGCGCCGGCGAAACGCGATTGCGCGTCCAGCAGCAGCCGCGCGGCAATCAATCCACCCAGGCTGTGCCCGAGCAGAAAGCACGGCACCCCGGTGTACCAGTCATCAATCTGGCTGCGCAGGCTCAACAGTGGCTGCAGATAATCGGCAAAGGTATCGACATGGGCCCGACGGCCCGCAGAACGCCCGTGGCCCACGTGGTCGGGGGCGACCACGGCGTACCCGCAGCGGGTGAAATAGCCGGCGAAATGCTGGTAACGGCCGCTGTGCTCCCCAAGTCCGTGGGCCAGAAGAATTACGCCACGCGCGGGCCCGTTGGCGGGCCAGTGGCGATAAAAGGTGCCATCGTCCAGCTGGCTTTCAGTCGCCGACGGTGGCTGGGGTGTGTGCTCTGGCATAGGGAGAACCGGTCGCCTAGGCGACCGGCGTCAGCCACTCGGGGTGTTGCGGGCGATTGCCGCGCACCGAATCGAAGTACATGGCCTGCAGCTTCTCGGTAACGGGCCCGCGGGCACCGCTGCCAATTTGCCGGCCATCGAGCATGCGGATGGGCACAACCTCGGCGGCAGTACCGGTGAAGAACGCTTCGTCGGCGATGTAGACCTCATCGCGGGTGATGCGCCGCTCGCGAATCTGGTAGCCGAGTTCCGCCGCCAGGGCGAATACCGTATTGCGCGTGATACCGTCCAGACAGGAGGTCAGGTCCGGGGTGAATATCTGGTTGTCGCGCACGACAAACACATTCTCCCCACTGCCTTCCGCCACATAACCCTCGTTGTCCAGCATCAGCGCTTCTTCGGCGCCGCTGTCCAGCGCCTCGCGCAGGGCCAGCATCGAGTTGATGTAGTTGCCGTTGGCCTTGGCCTTGCACATGGTAATGTTGACATGGTGCCGCGTATAGGACGAGGTGCGCACCTTGATACCGCGGTCGCGGGCTTCAGGATCCATGTAGGAAGGCCACTCCCAGGCAGCGATCATGACGTGGGTACGCAGCTTGTCGGCGCGCAGCCCCATACCCTCGGAGCCGAGGAAGCACATGGGGCGCAGGTAACCTTCGGTCAGCTTGTTCTCGCGCACCACGGTGCGCTGGGCCTCGTTCAACATGGCCTTGTCGTAGGGCATCTCCATGCCGAGGATGTGGGCCGACCGGAACAGGCGGTTGGTGTGCTCTTCCAGGCGAAAGATACAGGTGCCACGATCGGGCGTGTTGTAAGCGCGCACGCCCTCGAATACACCCAGGCCGTAGTGAAAGGTGTGGGTGAGGACATGGACTTTCGCCTCACGCCATGGCACCAGTTCGCCATCCATCCAGATGACCCCATCGCGGTCTGCAAAATTGGGTGCTGCACTCATGTTCAGTCCTGCTGCTCGGTTAATCCTGACGGCGCCGCAAACAGGCGCTGCCACACGGCTTCCACGCTGGCCCGCTGTTCTCGATACCGCTCGCCATCCACCCGGCCGGGCAACTGCTGCAAAGCCAGCTGGTGAGCGGCAGACCGGAACGCCAGATACGCCGCCACCAGCGTGCTGCTCTCGTGCTCGCTGAGCAGGCCGGCATTTGCCAGGGTTTCCAGAATGCGGATGTTGTCCGACCAGCGCACCAATTCAGGCACACGACGGGACCACGCCAGAACCGCATATTGCACCATAAATTCAATATCAACGATACCTCCGACGCCCTGTTTCAGGTCAAAATCCTCGCCGTCCGGCAGCTGTGCGGGCAAAAGCTCACGGCGCATGCGCGCCCGCATGGCCACCACCTCCTCTGCCAGCGCAACGGCATCCCGTTCGCGCTCCAGAATTGACCGGCGCACCGCGTCCACCGCGTCGGCCACCACAGGGTCACCGGCCACGTGCCGGGCGCGCACCAAAGCCTGGTGCTCCCAGGTCCAGGCGCTCTCCTCCTGATAGCTGCGAAAGCCTTTCAGGGAGGTCGCCAGCAGGCCCGAAGCACCGGAGGGACGCAGCCGCATATCCACGTCGTACAGCTGCCCCAGGGTCATGCGGGTTTCGAGGATATGGATAATGCGCTGCCCGAGCCGGGTGTAGAAACGGATGTTGTCGATGCTGCGCTCGCCGTCGGTGACGCCCTGAGCGTCCGCGTCAAAAATGAAGACCAAGTCGAGATCCGAGCTGTAGCTGAGCTCAATGCCGCCCAGCTTGCCGTAACCAAAAACCGCAAATCCCGTGCCGCTGCTCTCCCGCGACGGTGCACCAAAGCGCGCGGTGAGGTCGCTCCAGGCCACGGACAGCACATGCTCCAGAATCACGTCGGCAATCCAGGTGAGCTTGTCGCTCACCTGCATCAGCGGCAGGCGTCCCACGACTTCACTGGCCGCCACTCGCAGCACATGCGCCGCCTTGAAATAACGCAGCGCATCCATCTGGCCTTCCAAGTCATCCGGCGCCAGCCGCGCAACCTGTTGTCGCAATGCGTCGGCCAGGCGCGACTTGTCCGGCGCCGTATAGAGACTGGCCCGGTCCAGCAGCTCGTCCAGCAGCACCGGGTGGCGCTGCAGCTGCTCGGCAATCCAGGGGCTGGCATCGCAGAGCAGCACGAGGTCGGCCAGCGCTGGGGGGTTCTCCAGCAACAGCGCGAGATAGGCGCTGCGGCGCAATACAGCGGTGACGAAAGGCAGAATACGCTGCAGCGCGCGATCGGGGTCGCTCGCCTCCGCACATGCCAGCAGCAGGCGCGGCATGAATTGCTGCAGGCGCTCGCGCCCCTCGGCCTGTAGGGTCGCCACACGACTGCTGTCACGCAGTGCCTGCAACCGCTCGAGGCTGTCACTTGCGGCGCGATAGCCGAGCTCAGCGAGCGTCGCTGCGGTTAAATCGTCCCCCCAGGGCGGCAGCTCGTCGGCTATCGCGGCTTCTTCATCGCTTTCAGGCTCGGCGATCAGGTCGCGAAAATGCTCGGCAACGCGACTGCGGTGCGCCGCCAGCGCCGCCAGATACGCGGGCCAGTCCGCACAGCCCATCACCGTCGCCATGGCCTGCTGCTGCAGTGCATCTGTCGGCAGCGCCTGGGTTTGCTGGTCCAGGTAGCCCTGAATGGCATGCTCGCTGTCGCGCAGGAACAGGTAGGCGGTGCGCAGCTCGAACACCGCTTCGGGCGGCAGGCAGCCCAGTGTGCACAGCTCCTCCAGGATCAGCAGCAGCTCGCGTTGCTGCAGCGCCAGGTCGCGGCCACCGCGAATGAGCTGGAAGCACTGGGCGATAAACTCGACCTCGCGGATGCCACCGTGGCCCAGCTTGACGTCATCCTGCAGCCCGCGGCGGCGCACCTCGCTGTTGATCATCTGCTTCATGCCACGGAGGCTTTCGATGACGCCGAAATCCACGTAACGGCGAAACACAAAGGGGCGCAACATCTCCATCAACTCGGCGCCGCGCTGTGGGTCCCCGGTGATGGGGCGCGCCTTGATCAGTGCGTAGCGCTCCCAGTCGCGACCCTGCTCCTGGTAGTACTCTTCGAGGGCGGCGAAGTTCACCGCCAGGGAACCGCTTTCGCCGTAGGGACGCAGGCGCATGTCCACGCGGAAGACGAAACCGTCGGCGGTGACCTGATCCAGGGCATTGATCAGGCCCTGGCCCAACTTGGTGAAGAACTCGGCATTGCTGATGCTGCGCCGCTCACCATCGGTGTCTCCCGCTTCCGGAAACGCGAAGATGAGATCGATATCCGACGACACATTGAGCTCCCGTGCCCCCAGTTTGCCCATGGCAATCACGATCAGCTGCTGTGCCTCGCCGCTGCGGGCGCTGCGCGGGGTGCCGAAGCGCGCCTGCAGCTGGGCCATGAGCTGTTCCTGCGCCAGTGCAATGCAGCATTCAGCCAGCGTCGAGGTGTCGCGCACGGTTTCCAGCGTGTCGGCGCTGCGGCAGAAATCGCGCCACACAATGCGCAGCATATGCCGCTGCCGGAAGCGGCGCAGCACCGGGTTCAGTTCCGCACCGGGTTCGGCGAGCCAGGTGCGCAGCTCGGCAAGCATGTCTCCCGGCTGCAGTGCGCGCTGCAGCAGACCCGAGGACAGCAGCTCCGTGAGCACAGCGGGCTGGCGGCGCACGGTCTCGGCCACAAACGGGCTGCAGGCCAGCACACGGGCAAGGGAGCCGGCGAGCTCTGCCCCGGCCGGCGCAAGCGCTGCCTCAAGCGCACGCACGGCGCCGCTATCGGGGTGATCCTGAATACGCTGCCATGCAGTTGCCGCAGCGGTCGCCAGGCTCGAGGTTAAGGCGTGGGTGTCGATCATCGGCAGAGACTTCCGTTGGCGAATCAGGCGTCGAAGAGGGGGGCGACGCGCATCACTTCTTCTATGGTGGTATGGCCCGAAGCCACCCGCGCGGCGCCGGCCAGCCGCAGCGTGCGCATGCCCTCGGACATGGCCACCTCACGCACTTTGCGTGACTCCATATCGGGCACGATGCAGGCCGCCACCCCGGGACTGTTGACCAGCAACTCGTAAATGCCCTGGCGCCCGCTGTAACCGGTCTCCCGACAGGCACGACAGCCCACGGGGCGCGCCACCTGCGCAGGAGCCGGCAGCGGAAAGGGGTGCACCAGTTGCTGCCAGGCCTCCTCGTCCACCGGCTCCAGGACCTTGCACTCGGTACAGAGCACACGAACCAGCCGCTGGGACATGATGCCGCGCAGGGTGGCCTTGATCAGATAGGCGGGCAGGCCCAGCTCCAGCAGGCGCGCTACCGAGCCGGGGGAATCATTGGTGTGCAGCGTCGACAGCACCAGGTGGCCGGTCAGCGCAGCCTGCACGGCCATATGCGCGGTTTCCAGGTCGCGTATCTCACCCACCATGATGATGTCCGGGTCCTGCCGCATCAACGCGCGCACACCCGTGGAGAAATCCAGCTTGATGCTGTGATTGACCTGCATCTGATTGAAGCTGTCCTCAACCATCTCGATGGGATCCTCGATGGTGCACACGTTCACGTCCGAGGTAGCCAGGCGGCGCAGGGTGGAATAGAGCGTGGTGGTCTTGCCCGAGCCAGTGGGTCCGGTCACCAGTACAATGCCGTTGCCGTGCGAGGTCATCAGCTGCCAGCGGTGCAGGTCCTCGTCTTCCAGCCCCAGCTGGGCAAAACTCTTCTGCAACAGCTCCGGATCGAAAATACGCATCACCAGCTTTTCGCCGAATGCCGTGGGCAGGGTCGACAGACGCAGCTCCACTTCGCCCCCGGTCTGGGGCGAGCGCGTTTTCAGGCGCCCGTCCTGGGGCCGGCGTTTTTCCGCGACGTCCATGCGCCCGAGTATCTTGATACGGCTGGTCACGGCGGCGCACACCTGCTGCGGCAGTTCGTACACATTGTGCAACACGCCGTCGATGCGGAAACGCACATGACCCACTTCCCGGCGAGGCTCGACGTGAATATCCGAGGCGCGCTGTTCAAAGGCGTATTGCAACAGCCAGTCGACAATCGTCACCACGTGCTGGTCGTTGGCATCGAGCTCATGCATGGCGCCCAGCTCCAGCATCTGCTCGAGGTTGGTCACCCCGGGTGCCGCACTGTGGCTTACGCCGCTGTGACGGGCGCCCCGTACCGAGCGCGCCATGCTGTAGAACTCGGCGGTGTGGCGAGTGATGTCGCGCGGGTCCGCCAGCACGCGTCGGATCGGTTTACGCAGCACATGCTCGAGATTGCGCTCCCAGCCCCGGATCCAGGGCTCCGCGCTGGCTATCACCACATCGTCCGTGTTCACTTCCACCGCCAGAATCCGGTGCCGGCGCGCAAACTCGCGCGACATCACCTCGGCCACGGCGCTGACATTGATCTTCAGGGGGTCAATAGCGTACACCGCCTGCCCGGTGCGCTCGCTCAACCAGCCGAGCAGGGCTTCCATATCCAGCGCTTTGCCGCTGCGCGCGGCGTCCGCCAACTTTTGCTCAGCCAGGTAGACCAGCGGATGGACGCTGCCCACGTTGACCTTGAGCAAGCGATCGCGATCCGCTGCGGACACACGGCCCGCCGTGTGCAGCTCCTCGGCCAGAACATGCAGCTCGAGGGATCTCTCTGCGAATTCAGGGCCGAACTGGGTAGTCATGGCGCTGCGCCTCTCTGCTGGCGGGATACAACATGCGCGCATGCTAGCACAGGCGACTGCCGCTGCGCGCCGCACGGTGTGACAGGAGCAGCACCCTCACCTATACTTCGCGCCTTGCCCACAGGAGAGCACCCAATGCCCAGCTCGAACCCGCTAAGCAGCCTCTTTGGCCGGTCGCCCATCGGGCCCATTCAGGAGCATATGCAGGTGGCCAACGACGCCGCACAGCTGCTCCCCGCATTTCTGGAAGCTGCCCAGGACGATGACTGGAAGCTGGCAGAAGAGATCTTCAAGCGTATCGGCGAAGCCGAGGAGGCCGCCGACAAACTCAAGCGCTCCGTACGCCGGCACCTGCCCAACAGCCTGTTCCTGCCGGTGCCCCGCACCGACCTGTTGGAGCTGGTAACCATTCAGGACCACGTGGCCAACACGGCAAAAGACATCGCCGGCCTCATGCTGGGCCGTGAAATGCGCTTTCCCGAGAAGCTGGAAAAACACCTGCTGGAATTCGCGCGCGCCTGCACCGCCACCTGCGAGCAGGCGCTGGTTGCCATTCGCGAACTCGATGAGTTGCTGGAAGTGGGCTTTACCGGTCGCGAAGTGGTGCGCGTCGAAGGCCTGATCAAGGAACTGGATAAACTGGAAGGGCGCACCGACAAGCAGTCCAGGGCGCTGCGGGCGCGGCTCTTCAAACTGGAAAGAAAGCTCTACGCGGTAGACGTGATGTTCTATTACAAGGTGATTGAGCTGCTTGCCGGGCTGGCGGACTCCGCCGAACGGGTAGGTCACCGACTGCAGATACTGATGGCGAAATAGGACACAGGCATGGAAATCATCGCGGAACATGGCACGCTGCTGCTGATACTTGCCTGTATGTTCGGGTTCTTCATGGCCTGGGGCGTTGGCGCCAACGACGTCGCCAATGCCATGGGCACCTCGGTGGGTTCGAAAGCGCTGACCATCAAGCAGGCCATTCTGGTGGCCATGGTGTTCGAGTTCCTCGGCGCCTATCTGGCGGGGGGCGAAGTGACCGCCACCATTCGCAAGGGCATTATCGATGTCGACTCGATGGCCGACAGGCCGGAGTTGATGGTCTACGGCATGCTATCGGCGCTGCTTGCGGCCGGCACCTGGCTGATGCTCGCCAGTATCAAGGGCTGGCCCGTGTCGACGACCCACTCGATTGTCGGTGCCATCGTCGGCTTTGCCGCCGTGGGTATCGGCGTGGACGCCGTGCACTGGGAAAAGGTCGGCACCATCGCCGCCAGCTGGCTGGTGTCGCCGCTGCTCGCCGGCACCATCTCCTTCGCCCTGTTCATGAGCGTGAAGATTCTCATCCTGGATACCGAGGACCCCTTCCAGCGCGCGAAGCGCTTCATCCCCATCTACATGTGGATGGTGGGTTTCATGATCTCCATGGTCACCCTGCTCAAGGGTCTTAAGCACATCGGCGTGGAAATAGATCTGGGGCTGGGTTCCAAGTTTGCCAACGCGGTGCCCCTGTCGTTCCTGATTGGCCTTGTGGTTGCCGCGCTGGGTGGCTTCCTCGTCAACCGGATCAAGCCGGTGCCCAACACCCAACATCGCTTTGCCAACGTGGAGCGTGTGTTCGGCATCCTGATGATATTCACCGCCTGTGCCATGGCCTTCGCCCACGGCTCCAACGACGTGGCGAACGCGGTAGGGCCGCTGGCAGCCGTTGCCAATACGGTCATATCGGGCGGCATGATCACCTCCCAGGCACCCTTGCCCTGGTGGATTCTGCTGGTCGGTGCCATGGGGATCGTGGTGGGCCTGGCGACCTACGGCTGGAAGGTGATCATGACCGTCGGTCGTAAAATTACCGAACTCACCCCCAGCCGCGGCTTTGCCGCAGAGCTGGGCGCGGCATCCACGGTGGTGCTGGCCTCCGGCACCGGCCTGCCCATCTCCACCACGCACACACTGGTGGGGGCCATCCTGGGCGTCGGTTTCGCCCGCGGGATTGCGGCACTGAACCTGCGCACCATCGGCACCATTTTCATGTCCTGGATCATCACCCTGCCTGCAGGCGCTGCGCTCTCCATCATCTTCTTCTTCACCTTCAAGGGCATCTTCGGCTGAGCCACCTCCCCGGGCACTGATTGACTCGATCAGTGCCCCCCGCTACCGTCAGCCGACCCCCCACGGGCAACCGCAGGCAGTCGCTCCATGTCACACCACGACAAGCACATCATCAGCCAGCTTCGCGCCCTTGTCGGCACGCCGTCTGTCAGTTCCACAGACCCCTCCTGGGACCAGGGCAACCGGGCGGTTATCGAGCTGTTGGCGGGCTGGCTGTCGGCGCTCGGCTTTCGCACCGAAATCATGGATGTGTCGCCCGATGGCCAGAAGGCCAACCTGATTGCCACGCTGGGCAGCGGCCCGGGCGGTCTGGTGCTGGCGGGGCATACCGACACGGTACCGTTTGACGAGGGGCGCTGGCGGTCAGACCCGCTGCAGCTTACCGAGCGCGACCAGCGCCTGTATGGCCTGGGCAGCACGGACATGAAAGGCTTTTTCCCCATTGCCATCGCCGCGGCACGCGCATTCGTGGACAAGCCACTGCAGCAACCGCTTATCATTCTCGCCACCGCCGATGAAGAAAGCTCCATGGACGGTGCGCGGGCACTCGCCGCCGCGGGGCGCCCCCGGGCCCGCGCCGCCATCATCGGCGAGCCGACTTCACTGAACCCGGTGCGTCTGCACAAGGGCATCATGATGGAGGCCATCGAGGTCACCGGGCTCGCCGGGCACTCCTCCAACCCGGCACTGGGCGTCAACGCGCTGGATGTGATGCACGAGCTGATGAGCGAGATGATGCAATTTCGCCACCAGCTGGCGACCGAGCACGCCAATAGCGCCTTCGAGGTGGCATTTCCCACTCTCAACCTGGGCTGCATACACGGTGGCGACAGCCCCAACCGGATTTGCGGCCGCTGCGAGCTGCACTTTGATCTGCGCCTCACACCCTCGGCCGCCGCGGCGGGTGTCCGCGAGCAGTTGCAGCAGCGCCTGCAGACACTGGCCCATGCGCGCGGTGCCAGAATTGCCCTGCGCTCACTGGTAGAGCCGGTGCCACCCTTCGAACAGCCAGCAAACAGCGAGCTGGTGCGCCTGGCGGAAAAGCTCACCGGACACAGCGCACTGGCCGTTGGCTTTGCCACCGAGGCTCCGTTCCTGCAAGCCATGGGTATGGAAACTATCGTTATGGGGCCCGGCTCCATTGACCGCGCGCACCAGCCGGACGAATACCTGGAGCTGAGCCAGATCCAGCCCTGCGTCGACCTGCTGCAATCCTGCATCGCCCACTACTGCCTGTGACGAGAGCGGGCAGGCCGCACACGCCGTGAAAATTTGCATTAGTCGGCGCGGCCCGCATTGGGTACTCTTGGCACACCATCGTCACTGCCAAACGGAACCGACCACGTGACTACCCCCGGCCGCAGCCATATCCGCTGGTTCAGGAATACGGCGCCCTACATCAACACGCACCGGAATCGGACGTTTGTCCTGATGCTGGGGGGCGACGCTGCCCAGGATCCCAACTTCCCCACCATTTTGCATGACCTGGCCCTGCTGCACAGTCTGGGCGTGCGGCTGGTGCTGGTACACGGTAACCGCCCGCAGATCGACAACAGGCTGGCGGCGGCAGGCATCGAAAGCCGTTTCCACGACGACATGCGCATCACCGACAGTGCCACCATGCACCACGTGACCGATGCCGCGGCCTCGCTGCGCGCGCAGATCGAGGCACTGCTTTCCATGGGGCTGCCCAACTCACCGATGCAGGGCGCGCGCATGCGCGTGTGCTCCGGCAACTTCGTGACCGCCCGGCCCCTGGGGGTTGTGGACGGGGTGGACTTCCAGCACACCGGTCGCGTGCGGCGCATCGACAGCGCCGGTATCCAGCAGCAACTGGCCGCCGGCTCCGTGGTGCTGCTGTCGCCGCTGGGCTATTCCCCCACCGGGGAGATCTTCAATCTCATGCTTGAGGATATCGCCGTGCACTGCGCCGCCGGTATCGGCGCGGACAAACTGGTGTTGTTCGGCAATAGCACGGGTATTGCCGGCGACGACGGCGTCCTGCTGCGCCAGCTCACCGTCGCCAACATCAGTGCCGTTCAAGGGCAGGATGCCGAGCAGACGAAACTTCTGGCCACCGCGCGCCGCGCATGCGTGGCGGGCGTAGCGCGCTGCCATATCATCAGCTACCGGGACGACTGTGCACTGCTCGAGGAACTGTTCACCCACGATGGCAACGGCACCCTGGTCGCGAAAGACGACTACGAGCAGACCCGCAGTGCCAGCATCGATGATGTGGGCGGCATACTGGAGCTGATCGAGCCACTGGAGCGCGAAGGCGTGTTGCTGAAGCGCTCACGGGAACTGCTGGAAAATGAAATTCGCCAGTTCCGCATTATCGAACGGGACGGACGCATTATCGCTTGCGCGGCACTCTACCCCTTTCCCGAGGAGAACTGCGGTGAGGTGGCGTGTATTGTCTCCCACCCCGACTACCGGGGCGGGCAGCGGGGGCAGCGCCTGTTGCAGGAAATCGAGCGTGAGGCACGGGTGCAGGGCCTGGACCGGGTGTTTGTACTGACCACGCAAACCGCGCACTGGTTCCTGGAACAGGGTTTCGAGGAGCGCTCGCGCGATGCGCTGCCGGCGCAGAAGCAGGCGCTATACAACCTGCAACGCAACTCCAAGGTGTTTTTCAAGTCACTCTAGCGGCGGCGTTAGCGGGTCACCCCCGATATGCCCGGACTCCAGCACCGGCTGTACCCAGTAGCGCAGCCGATCACGCCCGGCAACCGGCGCCAAAGCCGCCAAGAGGGTGGGGCGAAGGGCCGGATCATGCAGCACCTCGAAACGGCTGATACGCCGCGACCCTTCCACCTGTTCCGCCAGGCTGAGGCGACTGTGCTCGCGACTGAAACCACTCACCGCGGCGACCGTGAAACCAGCAACCGCGGGTAAGGACATCAACGCATCGACCATGTCGTCGTGTACTTCGCTCGGCACCAGAAGAACCAGCAATTCAGTCACGGCGGCGTTTCTCCCGATACTGATACAGGACGGGTAACAGGAACAGCGTGGTCACCGTGGATGTGAGCAGCCCACCGACAACCACAATGGCCAATGGACGCTGCACTTCGGCACCGGGGCCGCTGGCAAACACCAGCGGTAGCAGGCCAAAAATAGCCGTGGTGGCCGTCATCAACACCGGACGCAGACGCTGACTGGCGCCGGCGCAGATGCGCGCTGGCAGCCTGCCCGGCAAATGCCTCTGTTGCTGGAAATGACTGACCATCACCACACCGTTCAAAACGGCCACGCCCAATAACGCAATGAGCCCCACCGAAGCCGGTACAGACAGATACTCACCACTGAGAAACAGTGAAATCACCCCACCCATAAGGGCGAACGGTATATTGCCGAGAATGATGCCGGCTAACGCCATGGAGCCAAACGTGGCAAACAGGATAAGCAGTATCAGAACCAGCGCGACCGGCACCACCAGCAACAGGTTGCGGGTGGCACGCTGCTGATTCTCGAACTCGCCGCCATATTCCAGCCGATAGCCCGCGGGCAGCGATACCTCAGCGGCCAGCACCTCCCGGAGCTCCTCCACAAAACCCACGACATCGCGCCCTTCCACGTTGACCGTCACCACGCCGAAGCGACTGCCGCGCTCCCGTTCAATCAAAAGCGGGCCCTCGGCATAATTGAGACTGGCCACGTCGCCCAGTGTTGCGAGGCTGCCATCGGGCAGGGCAACACTGCGCGCGGCGAGGTCAGCCACCGTTGCCGGTACGGCGACTGTCTGTGAGCCGGCCGCCAGCGTTACCGGAATACGCCGCTTGCCCTGACGCACTTCAGATATCACAGTCCCCTCGATCTGGCTGCGCAGGTACTCAGACAGGCCCTCCACCGTGAGGCCGTGGGCCGCCGCCAGCTCGGGCTTTACCTCGAGATTCAGGAACTTGCCGCCCTCTGTCACAGAGGCCTGAACATCCACCGCGCCCTCCACTTTGGGTATCGTCCGCGCGATGCCCTGCATCAGGTTGGCAATCTGCATCAGGTCTTCACCGTAGACCTTGACCGTAACATCTCCCGTGCTTCCCGTAAGCATCTCCGAAATCCGCATCTGGATCGGCTGCGTGAAACCCACATTCATGCCGGGGAAGCCCTCCAGCACCTTGCGCACCTCCCCCTCCAGCTGGGACTTGCTGGCAAAACGCCACTCGTCTGGTGGCAACAGCTCCATGAAAACATCCGTCTCGTTGAGCCCCATCGGGTCCAGCCCCAACTCGTCGGAGCCTGTGCGCGTAACAATCTGGCGAATTTCGGGCACGCCGGCCAGGAGCGCGGCGCCCACCTGGCGATCAAGCTCGACCGAGGCGGGCAGGGAAATGCTGGGGGATTTTTCCAACTGCACGATCAAGTCACCTTCATCAAGCACCGGCATGAACGTCTTGCCCATCAACAACAGGAAGACCGCACTCACCGCCAGCAATGCCCCGATGCCGAATAGCATGCCCCGGGGCCGCAGCAGAACACGCTCCAGAGCGGACTCGTAGGCCCCTTGCAGACGCAGCATGAACCGCGGCATGCCAGCGCTTTGCCTGCCCAGCATGAGTGAGGCGGCAACGGGAATCAGCGTCAGGGAAAGCGCCAGCGCGGCCAGCATGGCGTAGACGATGGTCAGCGCCACCGGCGTGAACAGCTTTCCCTCAAGGCCACTGAGTGTGAGCAGCGGCGAAAATACGATGATCACGATCAATGTGCCGGATACCACAGGCAGTGCCACTTCCTGCGCCGCGCGGTACACCACGTGCAGGCGCGGCAAGCCAGTATCCTGATTCAGCCGGCTCAGCGTGTTCTCCACCACCACCACGGAAGAGTCCACCAGCATGCCAATAGCGATCACCAAACCGCCAAGGCTCATCAGATTGGCGGTCAGGCCGGTGCCGGACATCAACAGGAACGTGGCCAACGCCGCCAGCGGCAGCGACATGGAAACCACCAGCGCCGCGCGCAGATTACCCAGGAATACGGTCAGCACAGCCACCACGAGTAGAATGGCCTGAAACAGGGCGCTGGAAATGGTACCGATGGCCGTGCTGATCAGCCGTGCGCGGTCGTAAAACACGTTGATTTCAGTGCCAGCGGGCAGGGTTTGCGCCAACTCATCGAGGCGCGCCTTGACCCCCTCCACAACCGCGCCTGTGTTGCTGTCGCGCAGCGCAATCACCAGACCCTGCACGGCTTCCTCGCCGTTGCGCGTAACCGCGCCGTAGCGTGCCAGATGGCCGATTGCCACATCGGCAACATCGCCCAGGCGATACACCCCACCGGGGCCGGAGCGCACGACGATATTCTCTAGTGCTTCCAGAGAGTGCACCTGCCCTTCAACCCGCACCACCAGCACATCGTTGCCCAGCAGCATACGGCCAACCCCCGCGTTGAGATTCTGCGCAACAATGGCCGCCTCGAGTTCCGCAATGCCCAGGCCGAGCTCGGAGAGCACCACCGCATGCGGCGTGACCTGATAGGTTGTTGCGTAGCCGCCGAGCACATTCACATCGGCCACCCCGGCAACCGTGCGCAGCGCGGGACGTATCTCCCATTCGAGCAGCTGGCGCTTGTCCTGCAGCGACAGGTCGGGGTTCTCGATAGTGAACATGAACATCTCGCTGAGCGGCGTGCTCATCGGCGCAAGACCGCCCTCAACCGTGAAGGGCAGCTCGTCGAGGATGCCCGCCAGCCGTTCGTTCACCTGCTGACGCGCCCAGTAGATATCCGTACCGTCAACAAAATCCAGGGTGATGTCAGTGATGGCGTATTTGGTCGTGGAGCGCAGCATCGCCTGTCGCGGAATACCCAGCAACTCCGTTTCCAGGGGATAGGTCACGCGCTGTTCGATTTCTTCCGCCGTCATTCCCGGCACTTTGAGAATAACCTTGACCTGCGTGGGCGCGATGTCGGGGTAGGCATCAATCGGCAGATTGAGCCAGGCACGCAGGCCCAGCCCCGCCAGCATCAGTGCCATCACACACACGAACAGGCGCTGGGTGAGGGAAAAGCGGACCAGCTGTTTCAGCATGTCACTCGCCACCCAGTCCCATGAGCACACCCTGTACCGCGGATACTGAGCGGCTCAGCACGGCACGGCCCGCCAGTGCGGTGTCAGACGTTACGGCGTAATCATCGCCAACCGGCTGCAACAGCGTGACTGGCGCCAGCTGCAACACACCCTCGCCACGCAGCAGTACGTGTGCCTGTTCCTGCCAGGTGAATACCGCCGAGCGTGGCAGCAAGTACGCGTCCTGACGGTAGAGCGGCGTTGCGCTGACTATACGGTTCAGCTGCACCCCGCAGGATGCGTGTATCGCCTCACTCCAGGCGACCAGGGAAAAGCCACGCGCAACACCTTCCAGCTCGTCTATATCCAGACGACAACCAGCAAGTTGTACACCGCTCAAGCGATCGGCATTCTGCATGGGCACCAGCAGCTGCAGGCGCAGGTCATCCGGCGCCACAAACCCGGCCACATTATCTCCCGCGAGCAATGCCCTTTGCCGATGGTCGTATTCTATAAAACCGCTGATAGGCGTGTGCAAGGTGATGGACTCCACGTCCTCCTGCGGAGGGTCCACCAATTCCATGAAGTGGCGCATGTGCTCGTATTCCAGCTGCAGCGCCAGATAGGTGTCAACGATGGCAACCCACTGCTCCTCCGCCAGCGCCTGTTGCTCATAGGAAGCCCGGTTACGCTCATAGCGCGCCTCGGCACTGCGGTAGCGCCGGTCCATGGCCTCGAACTCGAGCAGGAAGTGGTGGATCTCCGGCCCTTCCAGCACGACGAAGGGCTCCCCGGCCACAACCTGCTCGCCATTGCGTACCAGATAGAGCGCTCGTCGCACGTCCCGCGGCAGCTGAATACTGTACTGGCTGCCCGTGCGATGCATCACCTGCGCCCGTACAGCAGGCCCTGGCACTTCCGTGACGCCGGTCACGGGCGTATAGGCGAGCTGCAGCTCACCCAAGGCCGACAGCGGCACATCGCTGCTGTCGGCCGCCAGCGGCAACCACAAGACGAGCAGCATCCAAACCGGTCTGATCATAAAGCTAATCCCGCTGTTTGCCGCAGTCGTGCGGCATTATGCTGTATCTCGGCGTCTATCAGGGCCGCTTCGCTGCGTCGCTCAAGCACCTCCAGCAAACGCCGGATAACCAGCTCCACTTCCATTTCGCTGCTGGACCGCAACGTCAGCAGCTGCGCCTCGATACGCTGGCCGATACGCGCAGACTGCAGCAGCAGTTCACGGCGTTCGCGCAGCCGCTGAGCCTCGGCTGAGAGCGTTATCCACTGCGTGCGGATGCCGGTGCGCAGGCTGTCCCGCTGCAGGCTGAAATCGCGACTGAGCGATGCTCGCTGAACTTCACTGGCTCGGCTGCTGACCTCGATAAAGGTCAACGGCAGATCGACAGCCACACCGTATTGATTCTCTGTGGGCCCCGGCCCATTCAGGCTGCGCGCTGTCAGTGCCAGATTCCAATCCGCCGCCGCCGGGTCCGTTAACGCGATAAGTGCCCGCTGCTGATCGCGGCCCAGTTCCAGCAAGGCCAGCTGCGGGTGCTGAGAGTAGTCGGGCTCGGCGGGCAGGGACGCGGTTTCCGCTATCTGCTTGGGTACCGCCGGCAAACCCGTGAGGGCTGAAAAGCCGGCCTGAGCGGCACGTCTCCTGGCCACGCCGTCGGCCACCCTCAGTTCGGCGTCGAGCCTTTCCTGCGTGAGCAACAACGCAGCGTAGCCCGGTATGGCGCCGGCGTCCGCCTGCAACGCGGCGCGCTGCTCCAGCTCCAGTATCAGCGCCGCGCGCGCACGCGATTGCTCCAACTGCAGCGTCGCCAACCGATGTTCCCACACCGCATCGCGAATCAACCCGGAAAAAAACCATGCTCGATAACGCTGCTGCACCTGTTGCAGGCTCTGCTGCAACGCCCCGAGATCCGCGTCGACATCGCGGCGCCGGGATGATTTGAAAGGCAGGTTCAATGCGATTTCGGTTTCATCCGTGCCCAGTCGCTGGTCACTTTGCAAGCGGCTGGCAGACAGCGACGGCAGCGCCGCCAACACTCCATCATCACCCACGTCCGCGTCCGCCACCTCGGCGCCATACCCGTGATAGCTCAGCGTCGTGCGCAGCACCTCGTTCAATTCGAGGTCGCTGGCGAGCTGTGCCTGGGCAGGTACTGCACACCCCAGGCCACAGCAAACGAGGATAACCGTTACACCCTGACGCATGCCTCCCCGCCTCACAAATCGACCCTTCTTGTGCTCCATTCAAACACCTCTGCGGGGAAACATCCTTGCGGCATATCATGATCTCCGCTGCCCCGGTACCCACCATGTTTACGAAAACGCCCCGCGGAAGCAATGCACACTGTCCCCGACAAGGCGATTTTTGTTATTCTGGCGCGCTTGCCAGCGCTGCTTCGGCGGCACACCTGTTGACTGAATCCACCGAGGCCCCCATGCCCGATTACCGCTCGAAAACCTCCACCCACGGCCGCAACATGGCGGGTGCCCGCGCACTGTGGCGCGCCACCGGCATGCAGGACGGTGACTTCGGCAAGCCCATCATTGCCGTGGTGAACTCCTTCACCCAGTTCGTGCCCGGCCATGTGCACCTGAAAGACCTGGGGCAACTGGTAGCCCGGGAAATTGAAGCGGCGGGCGGCGTAGCCAAGGAATTCAACACCATTGCGGTGGATGACGGTATTGCCATGGGCCACGACGGCATGCTCTATAGCCTGCCCAGCCGCGACATCATCTCCGATTCCGTGGAATATATGGTCAACGCGCACTGCGCGGATGCCATGGTGTGCATTTCCAATTGCGACAAAATCACTCCCGGCATGCTGAACGCGGCCATGCGGCTCAATATTCCCGTGGTGTTCGTGTCCGGCGGCCCCATGGAGGCGGGCAAGACCAAGCTCTCGGAACACAAGCTGGACCTCGTTGACGCCATGGTGATCGCCGCTGACAGCGATGCCAGCGATGAGCAAGTGGCCGAGTACGAGCGTTCCGCCTGCCCCACCTGTGGCTCCTGCTCCGGCATGTTCACGGCAAACTCCATGAATTGCCTGACCGAAGCCCTGGGCCTCAGCCTGCCAGGCAACGGCTCCACGCTGGCCACACACGCCGACCGCGAGCAGCTGTTCCTGCGTGCGGGCCGCCTGGTGGTTGAGCTGTGCCGGCGCTACTACCAGGAAGACGATGCACGCGTACTGCCGCGCAACATCGCCAGTTTCAAGGCCTTTGAAAATGCCATGAGCCTGGATATCGCCATGGGCGGCTCGACCAATACCATTCTACACTTGCTGGCCGCCGCCGAAGAAGCCGAACTGAATTTTACCCTGCAGGATATCGACCGCCTGTCGCGCCGCGTACCGCAGCTGTGCAAAGTGGCGCCGAACACGCCCCTCTACCACATGGAAGACGTCCACCGCGCCGGTGGCATCATGGCCATTCTGGGCGAGCTGGACCGCGCCGGCCTGTTGCATCGCGACTGCCCCACCGTGCACAGCCCCACCCTCGGTGCCGCGCTGGACAGCTGGGATATCGTGCGCACCAGCGATGCAGCAGTGCAAACGTTCTACAAGGCCGGTCCTGCAGGCATTCCCACCCAGGTCGCGTTCAGCCAGGACACACGCTGGCCCAGCCTCGACCTCGATCGCGAGGGCGGCTGCATTCGCAATATCGAGCACGCCTTCTCGCTTGAGGGTGGCCTCGCCGTGCTGTTCGGCAACATCGCCGAGAATGGTTGCGTGGTGAAAACCTCCGGCGTGGATGACAGCATTCTCGTCTTTTCCGGCCCCGCCTACATCTGTGAAAGCCAGGAAGGGGCCGTCGAGGACATTCTCGGCGGCAAGGTGCAGGCCGGCGATGTGGTCATCATCCGCTACGAAGGCCCCCGCGGCGGGCCCGGTATGCAGGAAATGCTCTACCCCACCAGCTACCTGAAATCGAAGGGGCTGGGCAAGGCCTGTGCACTGCTCACGGACGGGCGCTTCTCGGGCGGCACCTCTGGCCTGTCCATTGGCCACGTGTCGCCGGAAGCAGCCTCTGGTGGCGCCATCGCCCTGGTCGAGCACGGTGATATCATCGATATCAACATCCCCGAGCGCAGCATCAACGTGCGGCTGAGCGATCAGGCGCTCGCCGCCCGGCGTACCGCCATGGACGCCCGGGGCAAGGACGGCTGGAAACCCGCAGAGAGCCGGCCACGCAAGGTCAGCGCGGCGCTGAAAGTGTATGCCAGCATGGTGACCAGCGCCGACCGCGGTGCCGTGCGCGACCTGTCGCTGCTCGACTGACACGCTTCCGTCCAGAGGTCATCTCGGTGGAAGAGTACGGCCCCAACCTGGCGGCACTGGCCAACAGCTGGTATGCCAGCACCTGCAGGCGCATGACTACCAGCTGTTCGCCCGCGCCGGCTATACGTCTATTTACGTACGCGAGGGTTGAGCCACCGCGCCAGCATCAATCGCGCGGCTCACGAGAGAACACCTTCTGACCGGAGAACATCGCCGATATCAGGCCATTGCGCTCACGCAACTCGGTGATGACCACCGCAGCGATGTGCAGCGGGATGGCGATCAGCAAGCCCCAGAAGCCCAGCTCGTGCAACTCGATGAAGGGCTTGCGGAAATTTCGCATGGCCGCATAGGCATCAGCATCGAGCAGTGCGCTTTGCGCCGGCTTCAGGCCCGCGAGTTGTTCGCCGCTGGCACCCGCAGGCGCCACCCACTCCAGGAACAGATGGCCAAAGGGCGGGAAATACAGGTCGGTGCCCGCCAGCACCAGCCCGGTGACACATTGGTTAATCAGCAACAGCAGCATGGCGGCGACCATAAGGCGCCCGACCGGGTTGTGTCCGCGGTAGGCCGGTGGGTCGCCGGCGCGCACACCGCGCAGGTAATCCAACAGCGCCCGACCGTAGCCGCGTCCACCCGGGAGCACAGCCGACCAACGCGCATGGCGGTTGCCGACAAAACCCCAGGCAATGCGCCACAGCAGGTTGATGGCAAACACATAACCGACCCAGACGTGCACGGCTTTCAATGCCACCTTGCCCTCGCCACTGACGCCCAGCGCACCGGCGTTGAGGATGACCACGCCAACGGCGAGCAGGCCGACGATGCAGAGCACGTTGATCCAGTGGAACCAGCGGGTGGTGGCATCCCAGACCGGGTACGCCCTGACTACACCTGACTTTGCTTGATCGCTCATCATTACCCCCGACAAGGCCCGAAACGCCTTTATTGTGCACTTCCAATCTGAAGCTTTCCTTAACGCGGGCGGGTTTTCGACCCGTTAATCCGGCACCAGGCGTGTTTCCGTGCGCGCATGGGCCCTCACCTGCACCGGGCTGAACCACCAGGGCCTGCGCTCACCGTCCGCCCACAGGTGGGCCTGATCGTTCTGGTGGCGCTGGAAATGCCGCTCGACCACGCCACCGGCCAGTATCGCCTCGACCTTGTCCGGGTCGGCAAAATCCACCACCAGCTTCATTGACGCGAAAAAGATCGCGGCAAAGGGCTTTTCGAATGCGTAAATACCGCGGTTGAGCGTTTCGCCGCTGCCGCTGCGCTGTACCTCAAAGCCGCCCGCCAGGCCACTGCCGAAGCCGCGGGGGCGCAGCGGGCTGACAAAGCCCAGGGTGTGTGCGGTGCCCCAGCGCCAGGCGGCGGGATCGCTGCCCTGCAGCTCTTCGAGCAGGGCACGGGCCCGTGGCGCGGCCGCGCGAATGACATCGTCCCGCGTTTCGCGCCGCGCGGGCGTGCCTTTGTCATCAAACCAGTGCGCGTCGGGCGCTGCCAGCAGGGCCTCGAAGCGCTGCTGCCAGAAATACCAGGTGCCGAGCATATCCGCCGCCAGGTCTTTTCCCAGCTCATCGGTGAAGGTGCCCAGCGCAATTTCCCGATACAGCGCCTGGTAAATCAGTGGTGCCGGGCTGTCGACACGGTCGACACCGTCCCAACTGGACAGCAATGTGTGCAGATCCGCCTGCGCGGACTCGTTGGCCAGCGCAGCGAGGATATGTGGCAACAGGGTATCGCTCTGCAGGTTGCGGTCATCCGCCATCAGCGCCCAGTGGTCCGCCACCGTCATCTGGCTCGCCTGGTTGAGCACCTGGCCCATACGGCGATAGCGGTAGTCCGGCGACACATAGTTGGTGTAGTACCAGGGGAAATCGGCTGGCCGGGTATCGTGGTTGGCCGTGCCAACCCAGCCGGCTGCGGGGTTGAATGCACCGGGCATACGCGCCTTGGGAATCCAGCCAACCCAGTCGTCGCTGCCATCGGCGGGTACCGCACGCGGCAGGCTGCCATCGCCGCCGGCGCGCAGCGGCAATGCCCCCGATGCCCTGTGCCCGATGTTGCCCTGGTCATCGGCGAACACGAAATTGAACATCATCAGGTCGATATCCTGCACGCGGGTATCAAACGCCTGCGCATCCGGCGCATCGAGCAGGCCCTCGATACCCAGTTGTGGCGCGTGCTTTTCCCAGGCCGTGGTACGCAGCACCAGCACCCTGTCACCCGCTGAGCCCAGGCCCTGATGGTCGCTGATCACCGGACCACGCGTGGTGTAGCGCACGACCAGGGGGTGTTCGCGCATGCCACCCGGGGCATCGCCATCCTTCACCGAAATCAGCTGCTCATTGCGCCGGAACGGCAGGCTCCGGCCTCCCTCCAGGTAGTGCTCCGGGTTCTCGGGGTCCAGCGTTTCGACATACACGTCCTGCACATCACCGTAGGCATTGGTGACGCCGAAGGCGACATGTTCGGTGCGCCCCAGCAGGAGGCCGGGCAAGCCGGGCAGGGTGGCACCCACAGCCTGGATACCCGGTGCAAACAGGCCCACCGGGTGAAACATGCCCGGCAGGATACGGTTATCCAGATGCGGATCGTTGGCCAGCATGGCGTGGCCCGACGCGCTGCGTGCAGCGCTGATCGCCCAGTTATTCGAGCCGATGCCACCGTTGCGGGGCGGCTCCGGCGCAAACAGCAACCGGACGCTGCCAAGGCCGTGCGCGGCACCGGTTGCCGGGGGCGCGGCAGCGATATCGCCGCCGGGGCTGCCCTGCTCGCCGTCGGTTGCGCGTGCGCTGCTGCGATTGCGCATTAACGGCATCAGCTCTGCCGCCCGTTCCGCACCCAGATGATCCGCCAGTTGCTGGGCGAGCATTTCCGCCTTGAAATTGGTGGCGTGGGTGTAATGAACAAAGTGGATCAGCGCTACCAGGTCCGCCAGCTCCCAGGGGCGCGCGTCCAGCCCGACGACCCCCAGCTCCAGCGGGTGGTCCCCGGTGTGCGCATCAATGTAGGCGTTCACCCCGTCCACGTAAGGCTGCAACCACGCCCGGCTGTCCGCACTCAATTGCTGCGTGTGGCGCCGACTGTTCTGCTCAATACCCAGCACGCGCATGCGAATATCGCTGGCGAGCCCCGCTTCGCCGATGCTCGCCGCCAGGCGCCCCTGCCAGGTGGCGCGGAACAGCTCCATCTGGAACAGGCGATGCTGAGCCGTGACAAACCCCTGGGCACGCAACAGATCCGGCGTGTTTTGAGCAAAAATGTAGGGAATACCCAGCCCATCGCGCAGCACAGTGACGGGAGCGCTGAGACCCGGCAAAGCCAGGTCACCTCCCTGGGCCGGCACCGCAGATGAACTCACCTGGAACCACACAGCCCCGGCCGCAATTACACCGGCAAAACCCAGCGCCAACAGGATTCGTCGCAAAAACATGATAAATCTCCTTAATCCTCGTCTGCGGTCGTCGCTACCAGGCTGCCGTCGGCAGGGCCCTGCTCTACCAGCGCCATCAGGTCTTCGCGCAACTTGCCAAGCTCACGACGTAAATGGGCATCCTGGCGCTCGGTGCGCGTATTCACCAGATCGATTACCGCAAGCTGGATCACCTCCGTGTTCGCGTCCCAGATTGTGCGGTACTCGATGGAAACACTCTGCCGACGCTGCGCCACGGCCTGACGCAGTGATGCCTGCCAGTCGGGTGCGCGCTGCAGCAGCACATCGAGGCGCTCCAGCCAGGCGACCCGCTCGGCCAACCACACGCTGTCCGAACGCCGCAGGTTCGCGCAGGCCACCGCAAGGCGCGTTTTCTGCTCAGTCTGCAGGCGGCCCATATAACGGCGTATATTGTCCTGCAAGCGTTCGCAGGCGTCGTCGCGGTAGTGCGCGTCATCGCGTTCCAGGTATTTTTCCTCGTACTCTGCCTGCTGCTCGCGCAGCGCCAGCATGAATTCCTGCAACTGTTCTTCCCGCAGGGCATCACCCAGCACCAGCATCCAGTCCAGCGCCCGGTGCTGCAGTCGGTCCAGCGCCTGCTCGGCGTCCAACGTCAACGCCGCAAGCTGGTCACGCGTCACCGGTTGGTCCAGGCTGCGCTCAGCTCGGTCCAGCAACTCGATATAGCGGGGCAGTTCGTCCTGCCGGTGCCAGGCGAGAAACGGCTGCAATTCTTCTTCCAGCAACGCATCCTGACTGCGGTCAAGACTGACATAATCGCCCAGATACCAGGGCACGAAGAAATCCAGCCGGTTGTAAAAAAACTGCGTGCTACTGCACCCGGCAAGCCAGGTGAGCAACAGGCATGCAACCAGCGTGCGCGACACCCTGGGCCGCAGCGCCAGAAGTTTCACGGGTAATCCAACTCGTCGCTGGCAAACAGTGTGTCGAAATTGCGATGAAAACGGGGATAATCCATGCCGGTCACCAGGGCAGGTTATCGAGGTCGAGATTACCGCCACTGATGACCGCTACCACGCGACGCCCGCGGAAGCGTTCCGGGTGCGCCAGCAACGCTGCGAAACTGACCGCGCCAGAGGGCTCCACCACGGTTTTCAGGCGACTCCACTGCAAGCGCATGGCCTGTACAATCTCTGCATCGGACACCGTGAGAATGGTGTCGACATGACGCTGGATAATACCGAAATTGATGGCGCCCAGTCCCGCCAGCAGGCCATCGGCAATCGTGCGAGGCGCCACCGACGGTTGCAGCGCGCCAAGGCCAAAGGAGCGGAAGGCGTCGTCGGCACCCTCGGGTTCGGCCGCCACCACTTCGACATCGGGCCGCAGATGCTTGACCGCGAGCGCGACACCAGACAGCAGGCCGCCACCCCCAACAGGCACAACCAGTACATCGAGGTCGGGTACCTGCTCCAGCACCTCCAGCGCCAGCGTACCCTGGCCGGCAATCACGCGCGGGTCGGCGTAGGGGTGCACCACGTGGGCGCCGGTGGCCGCCACCACACGCTCCAGCGTCTGTTCGCGTGCCGCAAGCGTTGGCTCACACTCAATGATCAGACCACCGTAGGCGGCAACCGCGGCCTTTTTCACTGCCGGAGCATTCGCCGGCATAACGATGTGCGCCGCTATACCACGCTCACGTGCCGCCTGCGCCAGCGCGGCGCCATGATTGCCCGACGAGTGCGTGGCAACGCCTCCCGCCGCTTGCGCCTCGGTCAGGCCAAATACCGCATTGCTGGCGCCGCGTGCCTTGAAGGCACCCACCTTCTGCAGATTCTCGCACTTGAACTGCACATCCGCGCCGGTGATCTCATTGAGTAACCCGCTACTGATGACCGGCGTGCGATGCACAAGGTCGCGGATGCGCGCCTGGGCCGCGGTAATGGCCGCGAAATCGGGGGGCGTCTCCGTCATGCCCTGTACTCACCGCCGTTCAGGGGCCGGCAACAAACTGCAGACGCCAGCGGGCCCGGCGCCATACCAGGTAGCCGAGTAGAAAATTGCTTTGCAACAACAGGCTCAATATCCATTCAAACGCGTCCTCCACCGAGTCGTACAATACACCATCCCAGGCCTGCAGCACGACCGTGAGCAGCCCCAGCGCGAGCAGCAGGCAACAGACCCCGAACATACCCGCAGCGAGGCCACTGATGCCCGCCACGTGCCGGGAGCACCGCCGCAATTCGGCGGCGAACATGAGCTGGGCGAGAAAGGTGAAAGAGAAGAACAGCACCGTGCCCGCGCGCCGCTGGAAACGCCAGGCATCGCCGGCTTCACCTAGTACGGTGACGTACAGAATCAGGCCCACGCTAGCCAGCAGGCCCAGCCAGAGCATCCAGCGCAGCCGGCGTATGCGGCCGTCAGCACCCTGCAGTGCTCGCAACCACGCGTAGTTGCACCACCAGTAGAGTGCAAGAACAACTGCAGCGGGCAGCATGGTGGCGCGAAACAGGTAGCTCGCCGGCGGCTGCCTGCCCGTGGCGCTGATTGAAGTGCAGCTGTCGAGATAGGGGTTGCACCAGTCCACGTGCCCCTGGCTGGCTGCCACCAGCCAGGTGAGGTGCACGGCAGCAAAGGGCAGGAGTGCCGCAAGCAGCGCAATGAATCGCAGGTTCATGCCCCGGAGTTTATCACCGCCCTGTGCTATTCTGCCGGCTTTTGCCACCCGGAGGGCAGCGTCAATGGAATCTCTGCAACAGCTCGCGGCGAGCTTTGCCAACGCGGTCTGGGGGACACCATTGGTGCTGCTGTTATTAGGCGGCGGGCTGTTCTTTGCGCTCTACTCACGGTTTTTGCCCTACCGGCATTTCGGCCACGCCATCGGCATCATGCTGGGTCGCCACGATACCCCGGGAGAGCCCGGCGAGCTGAGCCACGCCCAGGCGCTGGCGGCGGCCCTTTCCGGCACCATGGGCATGGGCAATATTTCCGGCGTGGCGCTGGCGATTGCAGCCGGTGGTCCCGGTGCCGTGTTCTGGATGTGGATGTCGGCGCTGGTGGGCATTGCAACCAAATTCTTCACCTGCACCCTGGGGGTAATGTACCGCGGTACCGACAGCGCGGGCCAATTGCAGGGCGGGCCCATGTACATCATCCGCGAGGCCCTGCCGCGGGCCTTCTATCCACTGGCCATCCTGTTTGCCCTCGCCGGCCTGATTGGCACGCTGCCCATTTTCCAGGCCAACCAGCTCACCGCACTCATCCGGGACAACCTGTTCGCGGGCCAGACACCGGCCAGCGCCAACCTGCTGATCGGCTGCGTCATGGCTACAGTGGTGGGCATCGTGGTGTTCGGCGGTTTACAGCGGGTGGCAAAAGTGGCAGTCACCCTGTTGCCGCTGATGATCATCACCTACCTGGGGATGACGCTGTACCTGCTCCTGCTGCACAGCGACCGGCTACCCGGCTTGCTGGCCAGCATCGTCACCGACGCATTCAACCCGCAAGCGGTGGGCGGCGGTCTGGTGGGGGTCATCCTGATCGGCGTGAGCCGCGGTGTCTTTTCCAATGAGGCGGGTGTGGGCACCGAGGTCATGGCCCACGGTGCCGCACGCACCAACGAGCCTGTGCGAGAGGGCCTGGTCGCCATGCTCGGGCCAGTGGCTGACACGCTGATTGTCTGCACCTGCACCGCGCTGGTCATTCTGCTGGCCGGCACCTGGCAGGATCCCGGCAACCTGTCCGGCATTACGCTCACCGCGAATGCCTTCCGCCAGGACCTGGGTAGCCTGGGCAGCGGCCTGTTGCTGTTCGTGACGCTGATTCTCGCCAGCACCACCATGTTCACCATGTGGTATTACGGCGCCAAGTGTTTCGGCTTTCTGTTCGGCGCGAGGCTGCAGCACTACTACCGCTGGTTTTTCGTGCTCGCGGTGATTTTCGGTGCCAGCGTGAGTATTGATATCGTGTTCAACCTGATTTCCGGTTCCTACGGCCTGATGGCGATTCCCACCATGGTGTCCACGCTGCTGCTGGCGGGCAAGGTGCGAGCAGCGGCACGGGAATACTTCCAGCGACACCCCTACTGAGTGGAGCAGGCCGTGGAGAACAGCCAAACAGCAGCCAAGATTGCCGGCATCATGGGCGGCATGGGGCCCGAAGCCACCGTGGATTTCATGGCGCGCGTGCTGGCGGCCACCGACGCAGCCACCGACCAGGAGCACATCCACATGCTGGTGGACCACAACCCGCGCGTACCCGACCGGCACGCGTCCATCAGCGGCAGCGGCCCGGATGCGGCACCCGAGGTGGCTGCCATGGCGCAGCGGCTGGAGCGGGCCGGTGCCGACTTTCTGGTGATGGTCTGCAACACGGCGCACGCGTACACCGGCGAAATTCGCGCTGCGGTCAACATTCCCTTTATCAGCATTGTGGATGTGGTGATGGACGCCGTGCGCAGCCATCCCGGGGACTGCATCGGGGTGATGGCCGCCGACGGCTGCCTGCAGGCCGGGCTGTATCAGCAGGCACTGCTGAGCGCGGGGCGCGAGCCACTGCTCTGGAACAGTGGCGAGCAGGCGCGCTTCATGGGCCTGCTCTACCGGATCAAAGCGGGGGAGCGCAGCCCGGAAGTGCGCAGCGGACTGCAGGCCCTCGCCGCCAGCCTTGAGTTCAACGGCGCGGACCTGTTGCTCGCCGCGTGCACGGAGATCCCACTGTTGCTGGGCCCTGCCGATACCGGCGTGCCCCTGTTGTCCTCGACAGACCTGCTGGTCGCGCGAACTGTGGCGCTGGCCCGCGGCGACTAGGCCGCTGCGGTCTGCCCCTGGCTCGCGGCGCGGTTGATCGCGCCGAGAATGCCCTCAAGCGACGCCTGAATAATGTCCGGGCTGCGCCCCACGCCACAGTGGCGTTCACCGTCGATATTCAGTTGGATATAACACACCGCTTCCGCATCGGCGCTCTGGCTGAGGGCGTGCTCACTGTATTCCACCAGCACAATCTGGCGACCTGTAAAGCGCTGCATGGCATCCACGAATGAAGCCACCACGCCGTTGCCGGTACCGGTAAGGGCGTTGCGCACCGTGCCCTCGAAGAGCTCGGCCTGCAGCTGGTCAACGCCGTCGGCGCGACTGACCTGATAGTCACCAAGACGCCACTGGCCGGACCCGCTCAGGTAGGTGCGCTGGAACAGATCGTGAATCGCCTCGGGGGCCACTTCGGACTCCTGTACCTCGGCAAACGCCTGCACCGCCGCGCTGAAATCTATCTGCAACCAGCGCGGCAGTTCGTAACCGTAATTGCTCTCCAGCACGTAGGCGATGCCGCCCTTGCCCGACTGGCTGTTGATGCGGATTACCTCCTGGTAGGAGCGGCCGATATCCGCCGGGTCAATCGGCAGATAGGCCACCTGCCAGGGCGCCTGCTGCTCGCGGCGAGACAGGCATTTCTTGATCGCGTCCTGGTGGCTGCCGGAAAAGGCCGTGAACACCAGCTCGCCGGCGTAAGGGTGACGCGGGTGCACCGGCAACTGGGTACACTCTTTCACCGTCTGGATGATCTCGTCCATGTGGCCGAGCTGCAGCTGCGGATCCACACCCTGGCTGTAGAGGTTCATGGCCATGGTGACGATATCCATGTTGCCGGTGCGCTCACCGTTGCCCATCAACGTACCCTCAACCCGGTCTGCACCCGCCAGCACACCCAGCTCCGCCGCGGCGACGGCGCAGCCCCGGTCGTTGTGGGTGTGCAGGGAGACCAGCAGGGCCTCGCGATTCTGCACATGGTCACAGAACCATTCGATCTGGTCCGCGTAAACATTGGGCGTACTCATCTCCACCGTGGCCGGCAGGTTGATGATCACCGGATGCTCCGGCGTGGGCTGCCACACGGCCGTCACCGCATCCACCACCTCCACGGCAAAATCCAGCTCGGTACCGGTAAAGCTCTCCGGCGAATATTCGAACACCCACTCGGTCTCCGGGTAGCGTGCCGCCGCATCGCGCACCAGCTCGGCGCCCCTGACCGCAATATCAATGATCCCCGAGCGGTCCAGGCCAAACACCTGTTCGCGCTGTACCGTCGAGGTGGAGTTGTAGACGTGCACAATAGCGCGGCGGGCGCCGCGCAGCGCCGCAAAGGTTTTCTCGATCAGCTCCGGGCGCGCCTGGGTCAACACCTGGATGGTAACGTCGTCGGGAATGCGGTTGTTCTCGATCAGCTCGCGGCAGAAGTTATAGTCGTGACTGGATGCGGACGGGAAACCGACCTCGATTTCCTTGAAGCCTATCTTCACCAGCTGATCCCAAAGGCGGGATTTTTGCCGCCCGGTCATGGGCTCGATCAGGGCCTGGTTACCATCGCGCAGGTCAACGCTGCACCAGCGTGGCGCCTCGGTAATCTGGCGATCGGGCCAGCGGCGCGACGCCAGGCGCACGGGAGCGAAGGGCGGGTATTTGCGATGATCGAATTGGCTCATGGGCCTCTGTCCTCTGTCCATTTTGCCGCGCACGGCGAATACAGGCGGCTGTGCATCCGCGGGTCGCGCAGGGTCGTGTCCTGCCGGACCAGCTCTCGTGGAGCCCCGTGCCTGCGATGAGCTTCCCCGGTAAGGACGCTCCGCAGCGGCAACAGATGCTGCATCAGCCGAATGCGTAGTATAAACCCTGCGGGTGGGCGAATTGCTGCAAAAATGCGTATCTACACGCGGTATATTAGCGTATAGCGTCAAATATTATAGAATTAATAGTGATAAACACCCTATTGTGCTCACCAGCGGGTAGTATAGGCGATTGCAAACACACACCGGCTAGAGCGGAGAGGAGGGTAGCAACATGGCCTGCTGGCTATTGAAAACGGAGCCGGACACCTTCAGCCTGGAAGATCTCGCAGCGCGCCCGGCACAAACCGAACCCTGGGACGGCGTACGCAACTATCAGGCGCGCAACTTCCTGCGCGATGGCATGCAGGCGGGTGATGACGTGCTTATCTACCACTCCAGCTGCGCGGTACCGGCGGTCGTGGGCCTGGCCGATGTTGTGGGCCCGGCGCGGCCCGACCCGAGCCAGTTCGACCCTGCTTCGCCGTATCACGATCCGCGCAGCGAGCGCGACAACCCGCGCTGGGTGCTGCGCGATATTCACTACCGCAGTCACCTGCCACGGCCGCTGCCACTCGCCGAGCTCAAGCGCCACGCCGTCGAATTCGAGGGCTTCGCCCTGCTGCACCGCAGCCGACTGTCAGTCATGCCCGTGGCAGCTGAACACTACCGTCTGATCCTGCAACTGGCGGCGACACCGGGGGAGAGCGCGTGAAGCTGGACCGTATCGATCGCCGTATACTGGATGTTCTGCAGCGGGATGGCCGTATCAGTAATCTCGACCTCGCCGAGCGCGTTGGCCTATCGGCCACACCCTGCGCACGCCGGGTGAAGCGGCTGGAGGACTCGGGCCTGATTCTCGGTACCGTCACCCTGCTGGACCAGTCTCGCCTGGGGCTTAAACTGACGGCCTACATCGGCATCAGCATGGATCGCCACACCCCGGATCGCTTCGACGCCTTCGAAGCGCAGGTACGCGACTTCCCCGAAGTCATGGAGTGCTCCGTTGTGACCGGGCAAAGCGCCGATTACCTGCTGAAAGCGGTGATACCGGACATGCAGCACTACGAGCGCTTCCTGCTCGGCAAACTCACCCGTATTCCCGGTGTTACCGGTGTGCATTCCAGTTTTGAGTTGCGACGAGTGGTACAGAACACTGTGCTGCCGCTGGACCACGTGGAGAACGACACCGAGGTCTGAGGCCCGCCGGCAGTGGCCGCGTACCGAATGGCCACTTCCCCTGGCCAACCTGGCTCTTGCCCCGGCTTGACGATTGGACGCATCATGGGGCAGCCAGCAAGGGAGCCGAGCCATGCTTGATATGCAGAACAAAGTGGCCCTGATCACCGGCGGCGCGAGCGGCATGGGGCGCATCATCGCCCTGCGTCTGGCGGCGCGCGGCGCCAGGGTAGTCATCTTCGACGTCAATGAGGCAGGACTCGAGGCCACCTGCGCAGAACACGCGCGGATTCATGCCCTGCGCTGCGACATTGGCGACCTCGACGATGTCGAAAAGAAGGTCGCGCAGGTCGAACAGGAAACCGGACCGATAGACCTGCTGGTCCACGCCGCCGCACTGATGCCCAGCCACAAGCTTGTGGACCATACCCATGCGGGCATGGAGCGCCTGTTCCGCATCAACTATTTCGGCACCACCTACATGATTCGCAGCGTGCTGCCGTCGATGCTCGCGCGTCGCAGCGGCCGTATCATCGCCTTTGGCTCGGTCGCAGGCTATGCGCTGGTCACCCACATGGGCGGCTACTGTGCCACCAAATCCGCGGTGAACACCTATGTGGAAATCCTGCAGAACGAACTCCGCGACTCCGGTGTGCAGGTCCATCTGGTCTGTCCACCGCCGGTCAATACACCCCTGATCGACCAGACACTGGCGACCGACAGCCCCGCCAGCCTGATTGAAGCGAAGAAGTCGGGGCGGCTGTCCGATCCGGAAAAGATCGTCACGGCGATCGAGAAGGGCGTGGCGAAAAACCGTGACATTATCTACCCAGGGGAGGCGCGTCTGCTGATGCTCTGGCATGCGCTGCTGCCGCGCCTGTGGTGGAAAACGGTGCTGAAGTTCGAGAAACAATGACCCGATCGGCGGTGCGCATGATAGCATCGCCGACCCATGAGCTCCCGACACCTCACCGCTGACTCACCCTGGCTGTTAGCCCTGCTCGCAACGCTGGTCGCCCTCGGGCCACTGAGTGTCGACATGTATCTGCCAGCGATGCCGGCCATGCGTGTTGCCCTGGCTACCGATGTAGGCAGTGTGCAACTCACCCTGAGCGCCTACCTCGCCGGCTTCGCGGTATTTCACCTGTTCTGCGGACCACTGGCAGACCGTTATGGCCGCAAGCCCGTCATCACCGCCGGCACGCTGCTGTTCATTGCGGCCTGCGTGGGTTGCAGCCTGGCCACCACGATAGACGAGTTGCTCACCTACCGTTTCCTGCAGGGCATTGGCGCCTGTGTCGGCCCGACACTTGCGCGTACCATCACGCGTGACCTGTTCGGGCCGCGCCGCGCCGCCCGCGCGCTGTCACTCATTGCCATGCTGATGGCTCTGGCGCCTGCGGTAGCGCCGAGTCTCGGCAGCCTGCTGATGCTGTTCTTCCCCTGGCGCAGTATTTTCGTGTTTCTGGGGCTCTACGGCGCGCTGATACTGATCGTACTCCATCGCTACCTCGGGGAATCATTGCCGGTACGCCAGAGCCTCCATCCGGGCACCATCGCGCGCAACTATGCGGTACTGCTGCGCAGTGGACGGTTCATGGCTGTCGTGGTGAGCAGCTCTTTCGTCTACGCGGGGATGATGGTCTACCTCGCCTCATCCGGCTTCGTCTACATTGAAATGCTGCAGCTGCCGGTCAAGTACTTCGGGCCCATCTTTCTCACCACGGTCGCCGGCTATATCGCAGGCAGCGCTGTAAGCGCGCGGCTGTCCAGTCACCTCGATTCCGTCCGCGTGCTGCTGATCGGGACCGTCGTCGTTGCGGTCGCCAGCGTCAGCATGGCGGTTGCCGGCACGCTCTTCGACACCCGCGTTGCCGCGCTGGCAATACCCATGATGCTCTACACCGCGGGCATGGGCCTCACACTTCCCCATGCCATGGGCCTGGCACTGCAACCCTATCCGCACATGGCGGGCACCGCCTCGGCGCTGCTCGGCTTTATCCAGATGGCTGTATCCGCCGCCGCCGGAGGCCTCATCGGCCTGTTCCTGCACGACTCGCCGCAACCTATGCTGCTCGGCATACTATTGCTGGGCCTGACCGGGCTCGCTCTCGCATTACTCGCAAGCCGGCTACACGCGCGCGCTGCCGATATTGGGCAAGCACAGCACAACGACCCGTAGGAGCACTGACCGCCTGTAGCGGCTGTGGCATACTGCGCCTTCTAGTTTCAGTGGAGAAACCGGCCGTGGCCAGCGCTGCAGATGTCACCCAGCTCATCGGCAACACGCCGCTCTTATACCTGCGGCAGGTGTCGGAGCGCACCGGTTGCCGTATTTTTGGCAAAGCCGAATTCATGAACCCCGGTGGATCGGTAAAGGACCGCACGGCTCTCGGCATCATTCGCGCGGCGGAAGCCAGCGGCGAGCTGCGCCCGGGCGGCCGCATCGTCGAGGGCACCGCCGGAAATACCGGCATTGGATTGACCCTGCTGGCCAACGCCCTGGGCTATACCAGTACCGTGGTGATGCCGATCAGCCAGAGCCGCGAGAAAATCGATACACTGGAATTGCTCGGTGCCGATTTACATCTCGTCCCCGCCACGTCCTACAGTGAGCCCGGGCACTATATCCACACCGCCCAGCGGCTGGCAGAAAAATTCGCCAGCAGCGAGGCCGCAGGCGCGGTGTGGGCCAGGCAGTTCGACAACCTGGCCAATATGGCCGTACACCGCGACACCACCGGCGAGGAAATCTGGCAGCAAACGGAGGGCGAAATCGACGGCTTCATTTGCGCCGTGGGCACCGGCGGCACGCTGGCGGGGGTTTCCCAGGCTCTCAAGGCGCATCGCGAGAGCATCACCATCGGTCTCGCTGACCCGCAGGGCGCTTCGCTGAGCCAGTATTTCAACTGCGGCGATCTCACGCCCAGTGCCGGCAGCTCCATCATGGAAGGCATCGGCATCAACCACATCACCGGCAACGTGGCACAGGCCAGAGTGGATACCGCCTTTACCGTAACCGATGAGGAAGCATTGCCACTGCTATTCGACCTGCTGCAGCACGAAGGCCTGTGCCTCGGTGGCTCGGCCGGTGTCAACATTGCCGGTGCGGTGAAGCTCGCCGAACAACTGGGGCCCGGGCACACCATCGTTACCATCCTCTGTGACTACGGCAATCGCTACCAGAGTAAACTCTTCAACCCCGCGTTCCTGCATAACAAAGGCCTGCCGGTACCGCCCTGGCTGGATATCTGACCAACACAACCCCCTGAAAACACGGAGACCCCACATGAAACTGGGCATTATCAGCGGCAGTCATCGACCCGATTCACAGAGCGCCAAGGTGGGCCGCTACATCAAGCACACCCTGCTGGAGCAGAAGCTCTGCGACGACGTCTGGTTTCTGGACCTCGGTGGCAACCCGTTGCCGCTGTGGGAGGAGGGCGTATGGGACCCTGAGGACGCCCGCTGGCAGGGAATTCTCGACCCGCTGCGCACCGAGCTGCACAGCTGTGATGGCCTCATCGTTATCGCACCGGAATGGCACGGCATGGTGCCCGCCGGCCTGAAGAACTTCCTGCTGTTATGGACATCGGGCGGGGAACTGGCCCACAAGCCGGCGCTGATCGTCACCGTGTCCGGCTCCATCGGGGGCGCTTACCCCGTGGCAGAGCTGCGCATGAGCGGCTACAAGAACAACCGCCTGTGCTTCATACCCGAGCACCTGATCGTGCGCAACGTCAACGGCGTATTCAACGCCGACGACAAAGACAACGACCAGGACCCGCACACCTACCATCGCGACCGGCTCATCTACTGCCTGGAGCTGCTGCGGGAATACGCGTTGGCCATGCGCCAGGTGCGCGCCAGTGGCAAAGGCGCCCTCGACGTTTACCCTAGCGGCATGTAAGACGGGCACAGGGGGCACTCACTGCGCGGGGGCCCACACCTCAACACGGTCCCGACCGTTGTCCTTGGCCCGGTAGAGGGCCTCGTCCGCGCGACTGAGCAGCAGGTCGATGGTATCGCCCTGCCGCGCCTCGGTGATGCCCGCACTGAAGGTCACGCTCACCGCATTGCTGCCGGCGTACAGTGCGGTTCCGGCCACCGCAAGCCGCGCCCGATCGAGTAGTACTCGCGCTTCCTGCGGCGAGGTGTCCGGCAGAGACAACACGAACTCCTCGCCACCGTAACGAGCCAGAACATCCGTCTCCCGCAGCTGGCCCTGCCAGGCATCGGCAAAGTGGCGCAATGCCTCGTCGCCGAAACTGTGGCCGTAGCTGTCGTTGAGGCGCTTGAAGTGGTCCAGGTCAATCATCGCCAGGCACAGGGAATGCTTCTGCCGCAGAGCGCGTGCCAGGTCGCGCTCGGCCACCGTGCGAAAAGCGCGACGGTTCAGCAACCGGGTCAGGTCGTCGCGGGTGGCAAGGTACTCGGCGCGAATCTGGTGGGTGCGCCCCACAGCCAGAATACGTTGCATGGTCATCAGCGTGACGCCGACGAAACCCATCACCAGCGCAGGAATACCGAAATTGTAGGGCAGCAGGTAACTGAAGGACTCCAGCGGGAACACGTAGGGTTGGCCCTGCCACCAGTCGTGGTAGCCGTGGAAGCCGCGCAACAACACCACGGCGCTATACAACAGCAGGCTGACACCGACCAGCAGCTGGGCAGGCCGAGTAGACGGGTCCTCGCGGCTCTTGAACAGCAGCCAGATGGCCTGCAGCGGCAGCAGGCCGGCTATGGTGGAGTAGACCCCCATCAGGAAGTCCGAGTTGCCGCTGGTCACCCAGTAGTGGATGTTGAAGGCCGCCATCACCCCGACACTCACAGGCACTATCCACCAGGGCAGAGGCCGCCCTATGAAATGGAAGATACCAATGAGGAACAGTGCTTCACCGGCGAGCTGGCCGGCGTTGCCCAGCACATTGAGCACCGGGCTGCCGGTGGCGATAAAACCGAAAAAGAACGCAATGCCGGCGATCAGCGTCCAGCTGCCGGCCATCCAGAATGCGGGCCCGGCGTAGGGACGCGACACATACCAGAGGGCGGTGGAGGAGATCGCCACTGCCAGCAACAGGCAAATGCCCAGCAGCATTGGCGAGTAGTAAATGGCCTCCACGGCGCGCCCTGCTACGCCTCCTGGGTCAGGAAGCGGCGGCGGGTGCCGCCTGCGCGGCGCGTTCTTTCTCTATGAGGAAGTCAGCCAGTTTCAGCATGTTCGCCTGGCTTCCCGCCTTGCGAATGCTAATACGGTATTTGCCGTTGACCATCATTTCAGGCGTACCGGTGATTTTCGCCGCCCGGGCGCGGCTGTTAGCTTGGCGCACCTGGCTGCTCACTCCGAAGGACGAAAACGCCTTGTCGAAATCATCACCGCTCACGCCATTGGAGGTAAACAGCTTGCGGATCTCCGCTTCCGACCCCAGGCGCTTGCCGTCGACATTCATGGCCTGGAACATCACCGTGTGCAGCGAGTCGAGAACGCCCAGCACATCGGCGGTGTAGTACATGGCTGCGTGCAGCTCCATGGGTTTGTTCCACACGGCGGGGGAGCCTTTGAAGTCGACATCCTCCGCCAGAGTATCCTTCCAGCGGCTGATCAGCGGGTCGAAGGTGTAGCAGTGGCCGCAGCCATACCAGAAGAACTCGACCACTTCGATCTTGTCCGGGTCTGCCGTGCGCAGTGCCGGCACGATCAGGTCATAGTGCGTGCCTTCCTGCCAATCGGTGGTAGCGGAGTCCTGGGCTGTGGCTGCGAGCGGGGTCAGCAGCACGAGAGCAAGAGCGAGAAAACGCGTAAACATGAGATTCTCCATAGTCAGGTTACCGTCATCAGACCACGATTCCGACGGACTGTTCTACTCCGGATAAAAAAGGTGGCTCTACGGCCACCTTTTCAACTACTGCTGGAGGACTTACTTCAGGCCAGCCGCGTAGCTCGACACGGCTTCGATTTCCATGTCGCTGAGGCCGAAGGCGTTGCTACGCATGATTTTGGTGTCGCCATCATTGGTGCGCCCCTCCGGATCTTCGTAGCCCTTGCGATAGGCTCGCAACTGCGCCGCGATGTACTCGGGGTGCTGGCCGTGCAGCGCGGGGTATCCCGCCAGGGAGTTACCCTTGCCATTCGGTGAGTGGCAGCCACTGCAGGCGGCCACCTTGCGCTCGGCGACCCCGGCGCGATAGACCTTCTCACCCAGAGCCACCAGCGCCGGATCTGCCTGGTTCCCCGTCACCGCCTTGCTCGCATAGTACGCAGCGATATCAGCCAGTTGCTGATCGGTCATGTCGTCAACCTGGCCGGCCATGGTGGGAATGGGGCGGGCGCCGTCGCGAATGTCCATCAGCTGCTTGAGCAGATAGCGCTGCCCCTGGCCTGCCAGTTTGGGGAACGTGGGCACCGGGCTGTTGCCATCGGCACCGTGGCAGGCACTGCAGATCTGAGTGAGTGGCTCACCGGCAGCGGCATCGCCGTCGAGGAACGGCGTAGCCGCACCGGCGGTGTGTGCAAAACCGACCAGGGCTGCACAGAGAACAAGGGCTTTCTTCATGACACTTCCAGACAGGAACGTAGAGTAACGGCGCCTTACTGCGCCGGCGTGGACATGTACGTGATCAGGGCTGCGTAGTCCTCATCCGTACAATCAAAGCACATGCCCTTGGGCGGCATGGCATTCAGACCATTCTTGACGGACGTTACCAATGCATCCATGCCTTTCTCCATTTTCGGAGCCCAGGCGGCAGCATCACCGGTTTTAGGCGCACCAGCAACACCGGCGTTGTGACATACAGCACAACTCTTGTTGTACTTGTCCATGGGCGGCTCAGCCATTGCGCCGGCGGCAACAACCATGGCGCCAACTGCCAACAATTTTTTCATGCTACACCTCTGCTGCTTGCTGCGGGGTTAGTCGGGACGCCGAGATTTCCGTCGGTCCCGGAAAAGCTGTGGCATTATATACGAGATACCCCATGCAAAAAAGGCAAGCGCAGCTCATGCAGTCACCCCCCCCGGACCGGCCCGACTACCGCAGCGCCGGTTTCCTGACCAGCGCCAGCCGGCTCTCCCAGTGCCCCGAGGACGCGGGCTGGGAAGTGGCCTTCGCCGGTCGCTCCAACGCTGGAAAATCCTCTGCAATCAATAGCTTAACTGGAAATCCAAAGCTTGCGCGTACCTCCCGCACCCCCGGGCGCACGCAGTTGATCAATTTTTTCAGCCTCAGTGAAACACAGCGCCTGGTCGACTTGCCCGGCTATGGCTTCGCCAAAGTCCCCCTCGCGGTGAAACAGGAGTGGACCAAACAGCTGGAAAATTACCTGCAAAAACGCGAGAGCCTGCGCGGGCTGATTCTGCTCATGGACGTGCGCCATCCACTGCAGGCCTTTGACCAGCAAATGCTCAACTGGGCAGTGAGCGCCGGCATGCCGGTCCACATCCTGCTTACCAAGGCGGACAAACTCAAGAACGGCCCCGCACGCGCGACCTTGCTGCAGGTGCAGCGGACACTGCAGGTGCACGGCGACAGCGTTACCGTACAGCTCTTCTCCGCCCTCAAGCACAGTGGCCACAAGGAACTGATCGCGGTGTTGAATGCCTGGCTGACCGACATCAGCGTGTACGAGGACGAGGAGCACGAGGCAGGCGAAGAGGACGCATCCGGCGTATAAAAAACCCGGCTGCCCGTAGGGGGACAGGCAGCCGGGACAGCTTGGGTCTCTGGGGAAGAGACTTGCCCCGCGAGTGGCTCATGGGGAAGAGCCTGCGGAGCAGTAGCAGCATGCTACGAATAATGAGACCGGGTTCGCTGTAGAAAGTTCCACCCGCTAGTGCGCTTCATCCCAATTTTTTCCGGAACCCGCTTCCACCAGCAGCGGCACGGCGAGCTCAGCAGCGTCGCTCATCAGCCCGCACAGAGTGTCGCAGACCTGCTCGACCGCATCTTCGGCCACCTCCAGCACCAGTTCATCGTGCACCTGCATGATGGTGCGGGCATCCACATCCGACTCCTGGAGCCAGCTGTCCACCTGCAGCATGGCACGCTTGATAATGTCCGCGGCTGTGCCCTGCATGGGGGCATTGATCGCTGTGCGCTCGGCGGCCTGCGCGCGCATCTTGTTACGGGCGTTGATTTCCGGCAGGTACAGCCTGCGTCCGAACAGCGTTTCCACGTAGCCCTGCTCGCGGGCGCTGGCGCGCGTGCGGTCCATGTAGTCCTGCACACCGGGGTAGCGCTCGAAATAGCGGTCGATGTAGTCCTGCGCCTCGTGGCGCCCCAGGTGCAGTTGTCGTGCCAGCCCGAAGGCTGACATGCCATAGATCAGGCCAAAGTTGATAGCCTTGGCCTTGCGCCGCTGTTCCGCGGAAACGGCATCCAGGGCCACACCAAACACCTCCGCGGCGGTGGCGCGGTGTACATCCAGTCCCTCCCGAAACGCATGCAGCAACCCGGCATCGCAAGACAGGTGCGCCATGATCCGCAGCTCAATCTGGGAATAGTCCGCGGCCACGATGCGGTAGCCCGGGGGAGCAATGAAGGCCTGGCGAATACGTCGACCTTCCTCGGTGCGGATCGGAATATTCTGCAGGTTCGGATCGGAGGAGGACAGGCGCCCGGTGGCCGTCACCGCCTGGTGATACGAGGTGTGAATACGCCCCGTGCGCGGGTTCAGCAGCTCCGGCAGCTTATCGGTATAGGTGGATTTCAGCTTGCTCAGGCCCCGGTACTCCAGCAACACACGCGGAAGTGGGTAATCAAGGGCGAGTTCCGCCAACACCTCCTCGGCTGTTGACGGCGCACCGGTCGGTGTTTTGCGCAGCACCGGCAACTCCAGCCGCTTGAACAGTATCTCACCGAGCTGTTTGGGTGACCCGAGGTTGAAGGCCTCGCCGGCCAGATCATGTGCCTCCGCTTCCAGTTGCCGCAGGCGCTCACCCAGCTCGCGGCTCTGCTGCTGTAGCAGCTCCCGCGACACCAGCGCACCCGTGCGCTCGATACGAGACAGCACCGGCACCAGCGGCAGCTCGATGGCGGTGTACACCGCAGCCGGCCCCTCCAGTTCTGACAACCGGGGCCACAGCGCCTGGTGCAGGCGCAGGGTGACATCCGCGTCCTCTGCCGCGTAGGGGCCGGCATCCTCCACCTTGACCTGATTGAAGGTCAGCTGTTTGGCGCCCTTGCCGGCAATATCCTCGAAATGGATCGTCTTGTAGCCGAGATACTTCAGGGCCAGGCTGTTCATGTCGTGACGGGTCGCGGTGGAATCCAGCACATAGGACTCGAGCATGGTGTCGTGGCGAATACCGCGCAGGTTGATGCCGTGGTTGGCCAGCACACTGGCGTCATACTTCAAATTCTGCCCGACCTTGGCGCGCTCCGGGTCCTCCAGCAAGGGCTGCAACATGCCCAGCACCTCATCGCGATCCAGCTGCGCCGGCGCGCCCAGGTAATCGTGTGCCAATGGCACATAGGCGGCCTTACCGGGCTCTACCGCAAAGGAAACGCCCACCACCTGCGCCTCCATATAATTGAGGCTGGTGGTCTCGGTGTCGAAGGCAAACAGCTCCGCTGCCTGTAACTGCGCCAGCCAGCGCTCCAGCGCCGGCATGTCGGTCACTACCTCCCAATGGGTATCCGGCTGCGGCTGAACGCCGGAATCAGCGGCGTCGACCCCCTCAACGTTCCCCAACAGCTCCTCGAGCCAGCTGCGAAACTCCAGCCGGGTGTACCACTCGCGCAGGGCGGCGTTGTCCGGCTCGCCGTTGTGCAACGCCTGCACCGATTCCTGCAGCGGCACATCCAGCTTGATCGTCGCCAGCTGGTAGGACAGATAGGCGCGCTCGCGCTCCGCCTCCAGCTTGGCCGCCATGCTCTTGGCACCGCGAAAGTCCAGGGTCGCCACCTGATCCAGCGCCGCATAGATGTCATCCAGGCCACCCAGCCCCTGTAACAAGGCCAGTGCGGTTTTTTCCCCCACACCCGGTACGCCGGGAATATTGTCCACCTTGTCGCCCATCAGCGCGAGGAAATCGATAATACGGGAGGGCGGTATACCAAATTTCTCTTCCACGCCGGCCTCGTCCAGCCGCGTATCGGTCATGGTATTGACCAGCGTGGTGTGCGCATTCACCAGCTGTGCCATGTCCTTGTCACCGGTAGAGATCACCACCGGCCGGCCGCACTCGGTGGCCTGGCGGGCAAGGGTACCGATCACATCATCCGCTTCAACACCGGGTTCACATATCAATGGCAAACCCATGGCCCGCACAATGGCATGGATCGGTTCTACCTGGGCGCGCAGCTCGTCCGGCATGGGCGGCCGCTGGGCCTTGTACTCGGCGAACAGTTCGTCGCGAAAGGTCTTGCCTTTGGCGTCGAAAACCACCGCCACCGGGCTTTCCGGGTAATCCTTGAGCAGACGGCGCAGCATGCTGATAACGCCCTTCACCGCACCGGTGGGTTCACCGGTGGAGGTGTTGAGGGGGGGCAGCGCGTGAAAGGCCCGGTAGAGATAGGAGGAGCCGTCCACCAGGACGACAGGCGCGGTGGTATCAGCCATGACGGCCTCCTGTTACAGGGCTCAATGGTCCCAGAGATAGCGGATGGAACGGTAGGTCAGCTTCATTTTAGCCAGGTCCAGCGGGGCCTTGAAGAACGCGTGGTAGTCGCCGCGGGGGTTGATCAGGACCACGTTGGCGCTGTGATCCACCAGATAGTTCTCGTCCTGACCGGGCACCTTGCGAAACGGCGTATTCAGGGCCGTGGCAAAGCGGTGGATGTCGAGAAACTCGCCGGTAACACCGACAAACCCGGGGTTGAAGAAGGGCACATAGCTGGCGAGCTGTTCCACCGTGTCGCGGGCGGGATCCACCGACACCATGACCACCTGGGTGTCTTCCACTTCCGTGCCTTCAAGCGCTTGTACAAACTGGTCGAGGAACGCCATGGTGGTGGGGCAGATATCGGGACAGTAGGTAAAACCGAAGAAGATCAGCGTCCACTGGTTCTCGAGGCTCGCCGGCACAAAAGGTTGGCCACGGTGGTCAATCAGCGCGAAATCACCCATGTCACGCGGTGTTTGCAGCAGAAACGCGCCGTTTGCCTGCATGTCGGCTGCCGTCATCACACGTGGCTGGTTGATGCGGTTCACGAAACCGGCAACGATCACCAGAATAAACACCAGCACCCCGATGACGGTCCAGCGAATACCGCGGCTCTGGCTGGGTGTCTTGCTGTCGCTCATGGTGGTTAGATCCTCAGGCAGCCGTCATGGGAAAAACATAGTGGTCCACCAGCATGACCACGAACAGGGCCATCAGGTAGATGATCGAGTACTTGAAGGTTTCCATGGGGGCGGCCGGGTTGCGGTTACGCATCAGCTCAATGGCCCAGTAGAGGAAACCGCCGCCGAGTACCACGGCGCCCAGCAGGTACAGCGGCCCACTCATGCGGGTCACAAAGGGCAGCAGGGTAATCAGGAACATGAGCACCGTGTACAGGAGGATATGCAGGCGCGTGAAGGCATCGCCGTGCGTCACCGGCAACATCGGTATATCCACCGCCGCGTACTCTTCCTTGCGGTGGATTGCCAGGGCCCAGAAGTGCGGCGGTGTCCAGGCAAAGATAATCAGCACCAATAGCAGCGCGTGGCCGTGGATCTCCCCGGTAACGGCGGTCCAACCGAGTAGCGGTGGTGCCGCGCCGGCAAGTCCGCCAATCACGATGTTCTGCGGCGTGGCACGCTTGAGAAACAGGGTGTAGACAAAGGCGTAACCCACCAGTGAGGCAAAGGTCAGCCAGGCGGTCAGGGCATTGATCCAGATAAGCAGTATGGCCATGCCGGCCCCGCCCAGCACCAGGGCGAACACGGCGGCCTGCAAGGTACCGACCCGGCCCTGGGCCATGGGGCGCTTGCTGGTTCGCGCCATGCGCTGGTCCACCCGCTGGTCGACAAGGTGGTTCACGGCTGCCGCCGCCCCGGCGCAGAGGGCAATGCCGAGATTTCCCAGAATGAGCGCGTCCAGCGGCACCATACCGGGCACCGCCATGAACATGCCGATTACCGAGGTGAGGATCATCAGCAGGACAACATTGGGCTTGGTCAGCTCCTTGTAGTCCCGCCAGGTGGATTTGGCTGTTGCGGCCATGTCAGTCATTGCGCTGGTTCAGTCCCCGGAGTTCTTCAGCAGGAATTTAAGATCAGAGATCACGTCTTTGTAACTGTCGCTGGCATCATACGTCATCATCACCCAGCCGGCAGGGTCTACCAGATACCAGAGGTCGTCTTTGGCACGGGTTTCAGGGAACAGCTGAGGCCAGCTGGCGCCGTCCAGGCGGGCGACAACCAGCCCACCGTGCTCCTCCGCGAGCAGGCCCGCAAAATCCGCCGGCGCCGGCTTGTTGTCGCTGAGGTCACTCACCCCCAGAGCCGTGTCCGCAGGTGCGCGGTCCGTAATCAGCATGCGCCGTACACGGGGGAACTCCTTGCCCAGTGCCAGGTGAATCTGGCGCGTCAGGTACAGCTTGTGCTCGCAGGCAGTAGCGCACTCGGCACCTTCCTGCGTCACCAGCAGGGTCCATTGGTGATCGACGTTGCTCCAGGGCAGTGGTGTGCCGGTGGGCGATAGCAGCCCGGCTTCGGCAAGGGGCCGCGGGGGGTCCAGCAGGGTGCCGCGGTTTGCGGTACCAAGCATGCCCACGATATCCAGCTCGCCGCGCGCCACAAACCACCAGAGCCACGTCGCCGCCAGTACCATAATCACAGGTATACCGGCGATAAGCAGGATCACCAGACGGCTGTTGTTCGCTCCCGCTGTGGGTTCCTGCATCGGTCAATCCTCTCGACGTGTCATGAGCTGCCACAGGTTGGAGCTGCGCAGCAGAAAAAAGAGCAGCAGCACGGCGGCCATGGTAAACCACTGCAGCGCATAGCCCTGGTGTTTTTCCGGGCTGGCGTTGACCACAGGCCAATCTGCGGTGAGCGCCGCCGGCTCGTTGGGGTCAATACGTACCAACCAGGGGTAAAGTTCGGCGTCACTGACGGTGGTAACCAGTGGCTGCAGGGCCTGCATATCCACGGCCTGGATGCGCACCGGCCAGGGCGGCGCAAGCCGCTGCTCGGCCAGCAGGTACGGTGCACCGGGAGAGACATACAGGTGCCCGGTGACCCTCGAGACACCCGTTGGCTCGGGAACATCGGGGAGCGCCAAACGCGCGGGGTCACTGGCTACCCAGCCACGGTTGACCAGCACCAGCTGCTGCGTGTCCGCCAGACGGAACAGGCCTATCACCTCATTGCCATACCTGCCGCGATACATGCGGTTGTCCAGCAACAGGTAGTGCCCGGGCAGAAACTCGCCGCGCAAAAGAACGCGACGGTAGGCCAGTGCTTCCGCCTGCGCAGCGGCGAGGTCGCCGAGCTCCACGGGGGCTTCACTCTGGCGTTGCGCCCACTGGGTCTCCAGCTCGCGCTTTTCGTCCGCTCGCTCCAGCTGCCAGAACCCCAGTGCAATCAAGGCGGGGAAGAGCAGTGCAGTAAACAGCGTAATACGCCACTCCAGATCCAGTTTCAATGCCACCATGCCTCAACCCCGTTCAGTTAATGTAGCGCCGTATGCAACAGCCATGAAGGCTGCTGGTTTATACTGCTGCGTTTCTGGAAAGGAGCAGGACATTGTTGAAGTTGATGATCGTCGGTTTGATGCTGGCGCTGCTGGCCAGCCTGGGTAGCGGATTCTACTTCCTGATGGTGGATCAGGGCGACAAAAACAGCCGCCGGACCTTCCATTCGCTGGGTGTGCGCCTGGGCCTCGCGCTGACCCTGGCGGGTCTGGTGGTTTACGGCGTGGCCACAGGCAAGCTGGGCCACCGCAACCCCTGGGACGCCGGACCTCGTCCGACCGCCCAGGCGCAGGAAACCGCGGACTGAGCTCCCTACAGGATGTAGACGAACAGGAACAGAAACACCCAGACCACATCGACAAAGTGCCAGTACCAGCTTGATGCTTCAAAGCCGAAGTGATCATCGGCGGTGAAATGACCGCCCCTGACGGAGCGCAACCACTGGATCAACAACATGGTCATACCCATGATCACGTGGAAGCCGTGGAACCCGGTCAACATGAAGAAGGTGGAACCGTAAATACCGGAGTTCAGGGTCAGCCCGAAGTGCGCGTACGCCTCATAATATTCCAGCGCCTGCAGGGCCACGAACAACATGCCCAGGGCAACGGTGACGCCCAGCCAGATATTGAATTTGCGCTTGTTGCCGTCGAGCAGACCCATGTGCGCAACGTGCACGGTGAAGCTGGATGACAGCAGCACGATAGTGTTCCACATGGGCAGCCAGAGGTACCACGCCGCCGCCTCACCGAATGCCATGCTCTGCTCGTAGCTCTGGAAGGTGCCCATGTTGGCAACAGGCTGGTTGGCGACCCCGCCCACAGCTTCCTGCGGCGTCAGCGGCATCGGCCACTGGTAGGTGAAGCCTTCCCAAAGCAGGTGGTTCATGCGCCCGCCTTCGCCTTCACCGGCGAGCCACGGGCCTACCAGCGTACGCACATAGAACAGCGCGCCGAAGAACGCGAGGAAGAACATGACCTCGGAGAAAATGAACCAGAACATGCCCAACACGTAGGACTTCTTCAGCTGGGCGCTGTTCATGCCCGCCAGGTTTTCCTTGATCGCCATGCGGAACCAGCCGAACAGCGTGGCGGAGAAAAAGAACAGGCCAAACCAGAATATGCCCCAGGAGCCGGTGGTTGCACCATCGCCAAAGGTCATGTCGTTCATCACATTGGCGGCACCGAACGTGCTTGAGATGAGGCCTATCGTCGCGCACACCGCCAGTTTGCTTTTTTCCGGTACGTAGTACTTCTCGTACTCTGTTGAACTCTGGGTTGTCATTGTGTTTCTCCGTTGTCTATCACACGGCCCCCCCGGACCGCGTGTCAGCGAGCAGCGATAGAGCCGCCCACCATATCTGTGACATCAAAAATCGTGTAGGACAGCGTGATGGTGTGAATGTCGCTGGGCAGATCCCGGTCGATGATGAACTGCAGCGGCATTTCCGCCGAGCTGTCACCATCCAGCGGTTGCTGGTTGAAGCAGAAGCACTCTGTCTTGTGAAAGTAGGCCGCGGCTCGCGACGGCGATACGCTGGGAATCGCCTGCGCCACCATCGCCTGTGGCAGCGGGTTGCGTGCGTGGAACACCGTGTCGTTACTCGCCCCCGGATGTACTTTCATCATGGTCACCGAAGGGCCGAAGTCCCAGGGCATGCCCTCGTTGTTGGTGGCCACGAACTGAATGGTCACCGTACGCGACTCATCGACGCCGGCCTGCACCGATGTGTAGGCCTCGCCGTTGGTTTTGCCATTGATGCCGAGCGCATCACAGAGCACGTTGTAAAGTGGCACCATGACCACAAATACGAAGGCAAACATGATCACAGCGGTCGACACCAACTTGACGACAGTGTCGACAACCGGGTTACTACTCACTCTCAACATGCGACGCTCCTCAATCCTGACGACAGGCCGTTAGCGCACCTGCGGCGGCGTTTCAAAGGTGTGGTAGGGCGCCGGCGTGGCAACCGTCCACTCCAGGCCTTCTGCGCCTTCCCAGGTTTTCGCTTCACTGGTGGGCTTGCCCGCAACAATGGTGGCAATCACGTTGTACAGGAACAGGATCTGCGAGGCACCGTAGATGAAGGCGCCAATGCTGGACATCATGTTGAAGTCAGCAAACTGCAGTGCGTAGTCCGGAATCCGTCGCGGCATGCCGGCGAGGCCGACGAAGTGCTGTGGGAAGAACGTGATGTTGAAGCCGATGAACGAGATCCAGAAGTGGGTCTTGCCCATGGTTTCGTTATACATGCGGCCACACCACTTGGGCAGCCAGTAGTACACCGCAGCACTCATGGAGAACACCGCACCGGCCACCATCACATAGTGGAAGTGCGCGACCACGAAGTAGCTGTCGTGGTACTGGAAGTCCGCGGGCGCAATGGACAGCATAAGGCCAGTGAAACCACCAATGGTGAACAGCACCAGGAAGCCCATGCAGAACAACATCGGGGTTTCGAAGGTCATGGCACCGCGCCACATGGTCGTCACCCAGTTGAATACCTTCACCCCGGTGGGTACGGCAATCAGCATAGTGGCGTACATAAAGAACAGTTCACCCGCTACCGGCATGCCGACGGTGTACATGTGGTGAGCCCACACGATGAACGACAGGAAGGCAATGGAGGCCGTGGCGTAGACCATGGAGTCGTAGCCGAACAGGGGCTTGCGGGCAAAGGTCGGGATAATCTGCGAAACCACACCGAATGCCGGCAGAATAATGATGTACACCTCGGGGTGACCGAAGAACCAGAAAATGTGCTGAAACAGCACCGGGTCACCACCGCCGGCGGCGGAGAAGAAGCTGGTGCCGAAGTGAATATCCATCAGCATCATGGTCACGGCGCCCGCGAGCACCGGCATCACCGCCACCAGCAGGAATGCAGTGATCAGCCACGTCCAGACGAACAGCGGCATCTTCATGTAGGTCATGCCGGGGGCACGCATGTTCATCACGGTGGCGATGATGTTGATCGACCCCATGATGGACGACAGCCCGAGCACGTGAATGGAGAAAATGAAGTAGGTGACCGAAGGCGGTGCATAGGTTGTCGACAACGGCGCGTAGAACGTCCAGCCGAAGTTGGGCGCGCCGCCTTCCATGAACAGCGTTCCCGCCAGAATCAAAAACGCCGGCGGCAGGATCCAGAAGCTCCAGTTGTTCATCCGTGGCAGCGCCATGTCCGGCGCACCGATCATCATCGGAATCATCCAGTTGGCGAGGCCGACGAAGGAAGGCATGATCGCCCCGAACACCATCACCAGACCGTGCAAGGTGGTCATCTGGTTGAAAAAGGCGGGTTCTACCAACTGCATGCCGGGCTGGAACAGCTCGGCACGGATAATCATCGCAAACGCGCCGCCCAGAATGAACATGGAAAACGAGAACCACAGGTACATGGTTCCGATATCTTTGTGGTTGGTGGTGAACAGCCACCGGCTAAGGCCCTTGGCAGGACCGTGATGATGATCGCCCATCGTTAACTCCTCCAATTAGCCTTTTTTGTGGTTGTACACATCAATGGGCTGCACCATATCACCCATATTATTGCCAAAAGCGTTGCGCTGATACGTAATCACCGCCGCCATCTCCACATCGTTGATCTGGCCGCCAAACGCCTGCATCGCAGAACCTGGCACACCGTTGATACCGATTTCCAGGTGACCACTGACGTCACCCATGGCGACTGCGCTGCCGGCAATTGCGGTACCGACTCCACCCTCACCGTTGGCACCGTGACAGGCCAGGCAGTTGCGCTCGTACACCGCTTTACCGCGGGTCATCAGCTCGTCCAGCGTGAAGGTCTGTGCCATCAGGTCGCGGATTTCAGCAGCTTCGGCCTTCTTGGTTTCCAGCCAGCCGGCGTATTCATCCTTGCTCACAACATTGACGACCACCGGCATGAAGCCGTGGTCCTTGCCGCACAGCTCGGCACACTGGCCGCGGTAAATACCCTCAGTGCTGGCGCGGGTCCAGGTTTCATTGATAAATCCGGGAATGGCGTCTTTCTTCACCGCCAACTCAGGCACCCACCAGGAGTGAATGACGTCGTTGGCAGTTACCAGGAAGCGCACCTTGGTATCGACCGGAATCACCAGCGGCTCATCCACTTCCAGCAGGTAGTGCTCGCCTTTGTCGGCCGTATTGTAGATTTCGCCCTGCGGCGTGCGCAGGTTGCTGAAGAACGACACATTCTCGCCGTTCTCGTCGAGGTATTCGTACTTCCACTTCCACTGGTAACCGGTGATCAGGACGTCCATTTCGGCATCGTCGAAATCGTAGATTTCCAGCAGGGTCGAGGTGGCGGGCACCGCCATGCCAATCAGGATAAGGAAGGGGACCACCGTCCAGGCAATTTCCACCTTGGTGCTCTCGTGGAACGTGGATGGCGTAACGCCACGCGACTTACGGTGGTAATAAATGGAATAGAACATGACCCCGAAGACCAGCGCGCCGATAATGACGCAGATCCAGAAGATCAGCATGTGCAGGTCGTAAATGCTCTGGCCGATTTCGGTGGCGCCGGGTGCCATATTCACCTGGTTTACCTTGTCACCCGCAGCTGCAGCACCGGCACTTGCCAGGCCAAGCAGCATGAGCACAGGACCAAGCGCCAGCTCACGCAGTCTGTTCGCTTTCAACAACATTTCCCGTGTCTCCCTCATTTTCACAATCTCTCCCCCGGCCGGTGGAGCACTACTTTCTTCCTGCAGACACGCCGTGCAGCGTGCTTTCCAGGCGACCACAGGCACATTGCGCCAGGGGGCCGCAGCCCTTCATCAGGGGAAGGGAGGAGAGGGGTAGATGCTTGTTCCAGCCAATTTTCAAGCCCCTGCGACCAAGTGCCGCATCTCGAGCCGCGGCGATTATAGCGAAACTCTTGAGCAAAAAATACTAAGATGCTGATTTTGTGAGGGTTTGCCGACTGTCCGTGAAGACGGCGCCGGGAGCCGCCAGAGCGCTAGATATGGGTACCGCAACATCGCTTGACCACAAAATATGGCAAATCGCCTGGCCGGCAATTCTGTCCAACATTTCCATTCCCCTGCTCGGGTTGGTCGATGCAGGCATACTGGGACACCTGGACGACACGCGTTATCTCGGTGCCGTGGCCATCGGCAGCGCGCTGCTCTCCTTCCTTTACTGGGGTTTCAGCTTCCTGCGCATGGGTACAACCGGGCGCGTCGCCCGCGCGCTGGGTGCCGGCAGCGAGGCGCAAGCCAGCCTGGAGCTCTACCGCGCCGGCGTGCTCGCCCTGGCGCTGGCGGGGCTGGTCTGGCTGCTGCACCCGCTCTGGTTGCATGCGGGGCTGGCACTGATGGCGCCGGACGCCACGCTGCTGCCCCTGGCGGACAGCTACGCCCGTATCCGTATCATCAGTGCGCCGGCGGTGCTGATGACCTATGCCATCATCGGCTGGTTCATCGGCCACGGTGATACCCGCTGGCCCATGTGGGTGCTCATTGTCACCAATCTGACCAATATCGCACTGGATGTCCTGTTCGTGGTCGGCCTGGGCTGGGCCAGCGACGGCGCCGCGCTGGCCACCGTGCTCGCCGAATACACGGGACTCGGCCTCGCACTGTTTGCGGTGCGCCGGCGCCTCGCGCCCGCTGCGGCGCCGGGGCGAGGAGAACTGTTGGACGTGCACGCCTATATTTCCCTGATGCGCAGCAACAGTCATCTCTTCGTGCGCACCATTACCCTGCTCGCCGCCTTTGCCTTTTTCACCAGCATGGGGGAAAAGCTGGGTACAGCCACGCTGGCCGCCAACGCGCTGCTGATGCAATTACTCCTGCTGACCTCCTATGCCCTTGATGGCTTCGCCTATGCCGCGGAGAGTCTGGCGGGAAATCGCGCGGGGGCCAACGACCCGCGGGGGTTTTATCAGGTAGTACGCCGCTGCGGCCTGTGGTGTGCCGGCTCCGCACTGGCCCTGAGCATCGCGTTTCTGGTGTTGCAGCTACCCCTGTTCCGGCTGCTGACCAGCCTGCCAGATGTGCTGCTGGTGCTGGACCAGCACCGACTGTGGCTGGTGCTACTGCCCCTGGTGGCGGCGCCTACCTACCTGCTGGACGGCGTGTTTATCGGTACCGGCGAAACGCGGCCCATGATGCGCACCATGCTCGCCAGCGCCCTGCTGGTCTATCTGCCGGTCTGGTATGTCACCCAGCCCTGGGGCAACCACGGCCTGTGGCTCGCTTTCACCCTGTTCAATGCCGCCCGGGGTCTTACCCTGTACAGCAGTTACCGACGCCTGTCGGCAGGCGGCGGCTGGTTCCAATGCGACTGAACCTGCCCGCTGATGTCACCCTCGCTGCCGGATGCAGCTGAGCCTGCAAGTGTATGCTAGTCTCCGCGTGATTGAGCCCCTGAGAAGAAAAAGAGTAACCACCATGACCACCTGCCCATACAGCGACCGCCTGCTGCACCTCGACAATTTCGCTCAGGGCACACCGCGAGAAGCAATCGCCGCACTGCGCCGGGAGCACCGCGTTGTATGGCAGGAGGACGAGCACGCAGCGGGGGGGCACTGGCTGGTGCTGCACAAAGCCGATATCGACACGGTGCTGCGCGATCCGGCGACGTTTTCCAGCAGCTTCGGCCCGCTGCTGGAGGATTTTCCCGAGGCGCTGCTGGCACTGCAGCGCCAGGCAATGACCTTCCTCGATCCGCCGGAACACCGCTCACGCCGCGCCCTGGTCGACTACGCCTTTCGGCCCGGCGTGCTTGAGGCGCGCCGCGACATGATGCAGGCGAAAGTGACTGCCATCATCGACAACATCATCGATCGCGGCGAGTGTGAATTTGTCAGCGAGGTAGCCATGCACCTGCCGGTACACGTCATGTTCACTCTGCTTGGCGTGCCGGAAGCGGATTACGCTTACCTGGTCCCCACGATCAACGCTGTGACCCTGGCCAACGATCCGGACTACGCGGGCAGTCGCGAGGAGGGCTGGACGGCGTCGGCGCAGATGGTGGCGTGGGCGGCAGCCTTTGCCGCCACGCGCCGCGGACAACCGGGCAATGACATGACCAGTGAGCTGCTCGCAGCGGAAATCGACGGACGCAGTCTCAGCGATGAAGAGTACGGGGTGATTTTTCAGGGCCTCATGATCGGCGGCACGGAAACGACACGCAACACGCTGTCGTGGCTCATACGTGAGCTCATCCGTCACCCCGAGCAGCTGGCCCTGCTGCGCGCGGACCCAACACTGATACCGGCAGCAGTAGAGGAAATACTGCGCTACCGCAATACCGTGGTCTACACCCGGCGCACCGCCATGCGCGATGTCGAGCTGGCCGGCCAGCACATTGCCCAGGGTGACAAGGTCGTATGCCTGCTGGCATCAGTAAACCGCGACCCGGACTGCTTTGACCAACCGGACACCTTCGACATCACCCGCGACCCGGCACAAACCCGGCGCGCCATGCGCACTTTTGGCTTCGGGGTGCACGTGTGCCCCGGGCAGCATCAGGCGCGCCTGAATCTGGAAATGATGACGCGGGAAATTCTCGCGCGTATGGCTGACCTCAAGTTACTCGAGGCGCCCACGCACTTCCGCTCCAACTTCATGGACGGCTTCAAGCGCATGCCCCTGGAATTCAGCAAACTGTAGCGGGAGTTCCCACCGACAGGCGCTTGTGGCGCAAACACGGCGCGGGGTTCAACGGTAATTGGCGAAGCCAAACGCGGCGCGATAGCCAAACAGCGCCTGGCTGCCCCCGGTGTGCAGGAACACCACGTTGTCATCCGCGGCGTAACGGCCCTGACGTACCAGGTCAATGAGGCCCGCCATGCCCTTGCCGGTATACACCGGGTCGAGCAGGATGCCCTCCAGCTCCGCGAGCAGCGCAATCGCCTCCAGGGTACCCTCCGCGGGAATGCCATAACCGGCGCCCACGTAGGCGCAGTTCACCTGTACATCTGCGGCCGTCACGGTTTCCCCCAGGCCCATCAGCGCCGTTGTCTGGTTGGCCAGCGCGAGTACATTGCCGTGCTGGATGGCCTCCGGCGCCCGCACCCCGATGCCCAGTACCGGAATGCCGCTATTGCTGGCGACCATGCCGGCCACCAGCCCCGCCTGGGTCCCGGCACTGCCCGTGCCATGCACCAGCTCACGCACCTGTAAACTGCGCTCATTGGCCTGAACCAGCAACTCCAGAGCGGCATTCACATAGCCCAGTGCGCCGATCGCATTGGAGCCGCCGCCCGGAATCACATAGGGCCGGGCTCCCTCTGCCTGCAGGCGCTGTGACTTGGCGGCCATCGCGGCATTCATATCGGTGCCGCCCGGGTGCAGGGCAAGGTGCGCGCCGAACAGCTCGTTCAGCAGTACGTTGCCGTTGTAGTTGTAGTCGGGATCTTCGCTGGCAGTGCGATCCTCCAGCAGAATGTGGCAGGCCAGCCCCAGCCGGGCGGCAATCGCCGCGGTCTGGCGCGCATGGTTGGACTGGGTGGCACCCTGGGTAATCACGGTATCCGCCCCCTGCGCCTGCGCATCCGCCAGCAGGAACTCCAGTTTGCGCGTCTTGTTGCCGCCGCCGGCCAGACCGGTGCAGTCATCACGCTTGATCCAGAGACGAGGGCCACCAAGATGAGCGCTCAGGCGCTCCAGCGGCTCCAGCGGTGTGGGCAGGTGTGCAAAATGCAGTCGCGGAAAGCGGGACAAATGCATGGCTATGGGTCCAGTAGGAAAACGTATCGGCGATATTAAACGGGCTTGTGCGCCAGCGCCAATGAGCTCCGATACCGCCCAGTACACCACGCTGTCCACCACGGAACAATATCCGCCCCCCGGGCGCTGCTGCACCCCACGGAGTGCGTCATATTTCGCTGCGGTCTGCTATTATCCGCGGCAGCAGGTCACAACAATTCCCTTTGTCCAGATAACAAGGTACGCCCCATGCTACAAACCGCATTCAAACCCCGCCTGACATTTGCCGCACTGCTCGTGCTTTCAGTCAACGCCACCGCACAAGGTGTCGGTATGCTGGAGGAAGTGGTGGTTACCGCGCAGAAGCGCACCGAGAGCCTTACCGATGTACCCATTTCCATTGCCGTCATGAGCAGCGAAGCGCTGCAGAAAACCGGTGTGCGCCAGGTGCGTGAGCTGGCTGAGTTCATCCCCAACATGAGCATTTCCGGCGGCAACGACAGCGCGACCGCTGTGCGTATCCGCGGCGTGGGTGCAAACACGCGCAATATCGGTTTCGATACGCGGGCCGGCGTCTACGTGGACGGCGTGTACATGGGGCAATCGCCGGCACAGAACATCGAGATTCTCGACCTCGAACGCGTGGAAGTGGCGCGCGGCCCGCAGGGCACACTGTTCGGCAAGAACACGGTGGCGGGCGCCATCAGCATGGTCACCAAGAAGCCGACTCAGGAGCAGGAGCTTCTGGTCACCGGGGAAATGGGCAACTACGACTCCTATCGCGTCTCCGCCATCGCCAACCTGCCGCTGGGCGAAAATGCGGCGGCGCGCTTCTCCGTGGTCGATCACAATCGCGACGGCTTCATCACCAACGTTACCACCGGCACGCAGCACAACGAGCGCGACGGCACTGCGGTACGTGGGCAGTTTGCCTTTGGTGGCGAACACTACGACGTCAACATCGCTGGCGACTATCTGGAATCGGACCGCGTATCCTCCTGGGGTGTGGCCATCTCCGATTGGTCGGGCAGTGTACCCAATACCGTATCGCCCAATGATTTCCGCATCGACAACAACATCGACAACTCGGAAGAGCGGGAGATCTGGGGTGTATCGGCCACGGTCAACGTCGACCTGGGCAGCGATTACCGCCTGACCTCGATTACCGCCTACCGGGATACCTGGGTTGACCGCGGCCAGGATACCGACCACTCCTTCCTCAACCTGCTGCGGGTGGAATACCCGGATGCCTATGAGCAGACCACACAGGAATTCCAGATTTTCTCGCCCGACAGTGGTCGCCTGAAGTACGTTGCCGGCCTCTACCTCTACGATGAACAGGCGAGTTCGTCGCGTCGCGCCATTATCGGTGACGAGATCGGCATCGTGTTTGAGGGCCTGGCACCGCCACTGGCGCCTTTCGGCGCGCAGTTTGACGGCGCGGGCGTGGGCACCTTCGCCGACGTAGACACCCGTAGCTATGCGGTGTACCTGAACGGCACCTACGACCTCACCGAGCGGCTGACACTTGGCTTCGGTGCGCGCTACACCGAAGAGACACGCGAGGTGGATTTTGACTTGATCGGCGATATCGTCGACCTCGGCTTCCTGCAGGTGCCCGGCGCCGCCATCTTTGGCGTTGCGGTGGGCCCCGTGGTCGGCGACCAGACCGTTGCCAACTTCCAGGACGAGAACGACTACGACGACTTCTCACCGATGATCAGCCTGAGCTACGCCCTCGGTGATGACAGCAACATCTACCTGAAGTATTCCGAGGCCTTCAAGAGCGGGGGCTACAACGTCGACTTTGTCACCACCAGCGCTCTCACCGACGGTATCGATTTCGATCAGGAAACCGTCGAGGCCTGGGAGATCGGCCTCAAGGGCACCGCCATGGAAAACCGCCTGCGCTATAACCTGGTGGCGTTCCAGATGGACTTCGAAGACTACCAGTTGAACCAGTTCGTGCAGCTGGACAACGCCACTTCCGCCATCACTATCCGCAATGCTGCGGAAGTGCGCTCGCGGGGTGTGGAAGCGGAGCTGACCTATTTCCCCAGCAACAGCCTGATGCTGCAGGGTGCGCTGGGCTACAACGACGCCGAGTTCGAATCTTTCCCCGGTGGCTCAAGCGCACGCAACCCGGCCGGCATCGGTGCCGACCTGGCGGGCAACAAGCTGCCTGACGCGCCGGAGCTGACCGCGGCCTTCGCCATCCAGCATAACCTGGCGCTGCCAGACCTGGGTGCCGAGTTCGTTACCCGCGTGGACTGGACCTACACCGACAGCTTCTACGCCACCGAGGACAACGTCTCCTTCGCGCGCCCGGGCAGCAGCCTGGTGTGGGGCGAGATCGACAGTTACTCGCTGCTCAATGGCCGCATCGGCATTGAGGCGGACACCTGGTCCGTGTTCCTGTGGGGCCGCAACATCCTGGACGAAGGCTACGAGGAAACCTGGACGTCTGACTTCCTGGGCACCGTCGGCCGCTTCCCCGGCGACCCACGCACCGTCGGTGTTGAGGTCTCCTACCGCTTCCTCTAAACCTTCGCGGGCAGGCTCACTCCTGCCCTTTGTCACTGCCTGACGGGTCGAGAATCCGCACGACCGCCGCCTGCGTTTCCACACGCCGCGCGGCGGGGCGGCTCACCCGGGTGGGCGGCTCGACGGTGCCGCCGTCTTTGGGGCGCGGATCGCTGAACCCACAGGCGACGCATTCCCTCAAGTCACTCTCACGATCCACGACTATCGTGTCCATGGCGCTGCAGCGCGGGCAAACCGCGCCCGCTATAAAGCGCCTGTTCTGCGCTGGTGTCGACATACGAGTTTCCGGGCCAGCATCGGCTGGCGGGCTGTTGAGACAGCCGCTATTGTAGCAGGATCGAACAAGGAGCTTATTATGCCTCACGACACCACAACCAGCCTGCGCAGCTTCGGCGGCCACACCCCCAGTCTCGGACAGCGTGTACTGATAGACCCCAGCGCCGTGGTATTGGGAGACGTCGAGCTGGGCGACGATGTTTCCGTCTGGCCACAGGCGGTGATCCGGGGCGACATGCACCGCATTCGCATTGGCGCACGCACCAGTGTGCAGGACGGCAGCGTGTTGCACATCACCCACGCCGGACCCTACAACCCGGATGGCTGGCCACTGCTGATCGGCGCGGATGTCACGATCGGCCACAATGCCACCCTGCACGGCTGCACCATCGGAGACAGGGTGCTGGTAGGTATGGGTGCAACGGTGATGGACGGCGCGATAGTGGAGAGCGAGGTCGTGATCGGCGCCTGCGCGCTGGTCACACCCGGCAAAACGCTACGCAGCGGCTACCTCTACGCCGGCAGCCCCGCGCGCGAGATGCGTGCGCTGAGTGACAAGGAGCTCGACTACTTTCGCTACAGCGCGGCCAACTACGTACGCCTCAAGGACCAGCACCTGGCCGAGCTCGCGCGCTGATTCCCGGCGCCGGGCAAGAAGGCTGGCCGCCCGCAATGCCTCAGGCGGCTGCCAGCAAATGCCTCATCTGGGCAATAACCGGCTGGGTGGCAGGGCGCACCTGGCGCCAGCGGTAAAACGATTCCGCCGCCTGCTCGACCAGCATGCCCAGCCCGTCCGCGACGGCCCAGGCCGTATTCTGTGCCGCCCAACGCATGAAGGGGGTGGGGGCAGCCCCGTAGAGCATGTCGTAGCAACAACTGCGCACGGTCAACTGGATATCCGGCAGCGCGGGCATTTCGCCTGACAGGCCGGCACTGGTTGCATTGATCAACACGTCCACCGCCAGTCCGTCCAGCGCCTCCAGGCCGCCGCCCTGCACCGGGCCGAGGTCGGCAAACGCATCCGCCAGTGCTTCCGCCCGCGCCGCGGTGCGATTGGCGATCAACAGGGCGGCGGGACGTTCGCTCAGTAGCGGTTCCAGCACACCGCGCACGGCACCGCCGGCGCCGATGATGGCGATGCGACGCCCTTGCAGTTGCCAGCCGAGATTGGCCACCATGTCGCGTACCAGGCCGATGCCGTCTGTGGTTTCGCCAGAGACTGCGCCATCGGCGCCGACACTGAGCGTGTTCACCGCACCGGCCCGCCGCGCGCGCTCGGTGAGGGTGTCGGCGAATGCGCAGGCTTCCTGCTTGAACGGTACGGTAACGTTGAGGCCTTTGCCGCCACCGTCGAAAAAGCAGCGGGCAGAGCGGGCAAAGTCATCCAGTTCCACGCGCACGGCGCGGTAGTGCAAGCGCTGGTCGCACTGCTGTGCAAAAGCGGCGTGGATGGCCGGCGACTTGCTGTGCTTGATGGGGTTGCCGAAAACGGCGTATTTGTCGGGCTGCGCAGTCATAATGCGTCTGTCCACCGCGTTGTCAAATGGGCCTGTGAGGCGTTATTCATGCAACCAGTCCCGGTGCTGCAGATAGTAGTCTGTCAGCTCGGCTTCCGGAGACCCCGCTTCGGGCTGGTAGTTGTACTCCCAACGCACCAGCGGTGGCAGGGACATGAGAATGGCTTCGGTGCGCCCGTTCGACTGCAGGCCGAACAGGGTGCCGCGATCAAATACGAGGTTGAATTCAACATAGCGGCCACGGCGATACAGTTGGAACTGCCGCTCCCGCTCACCCCAGGGCTGGCCCTTGCGACGCTGCACAATCGGCAGGTAAGCAGGCAGGTAGGAGTCGCCCACGGCGCGCATGAACCCGAAGCAGCGCTCAAAGCTACCTTCACTCAGGTCGTCGTAAAACAGCCCCCCCACACCCCGCGGTTCCTGGCGGTGTTTGAGGTAGAAGTACTCGTCGCACCAGCGCTTGTAGCGAGGATACACATCATCCCCGAAGGGCGCGCAAGCGTCTGCCGCCACCTGGTGCCAGTGCCTGCAATCCTCGCGGTTACCGTAATAGGGTGTGAGGTCATAGCCACCGCCAAACCACCAGACCGGTTCGGCGCCGTCTTTCTCCGCCACGAACAGGCGCACGTTGGCATGCGATGTGGGTACGTAGGGGTTCTGTGGATGAATCACCAGTGACACACCCATGGCCTGATAGCTGCGCCCGGCGAGTTCCGGGCGGGCCGCCGTCGCAGAGGGCGGCAAGTGCTCGCCCATCACGTGGGAGAAATTGACGCCGGCTTTCTCGAATACCGCGCCATCGCCGAGCACCCGGCTGCGGCCACCGCCGCCCTCGGGCCGCTGCCATTCGTCGGTGATAAAGCCGGCGGCACCGTCCTCCAGCGCCAGCGCTTCACAGATACGATCCTGCAGCGCCAGCAGGTAGGTCTTGACGTCTTCAACGTGCATGGCGGTAAGGTCCTCCCGTTCGGCGCGGCCATTATACGCATGCCACCGGCTGGCTTGCACCGGCACGACCAACCCTCAGGAGCGCAGCACCCGGTCTGTCTGCAGGTCGCGAATCACCGAGGGCCGCAGCGCGCCACCCAATGGGCCGGGCAGGATGCCGTCCAGCTGGCCGCGAAAATACCGGTGGACCTGGAAGAGGGACAGGGCAGGGCGGCTGCCGCCGGGATTAGCGGAGGTCGACACCAGCGGTCCGCCCCAGGCGGAACACAGCGCTACCATGCCCGGATGGGCCGTCACCCGCACCGCCACCGTGTCGCGGCCACCGTGCACCCAGGCCGGCACCAATCCATGGTGGGGAATCAGCCACGTAGTGGGGCCGGGCCAGGAAAGCGCCAGTTTCTGCCGCTGGGCTTCGGTGAGCGCGCCCAACAGCGCGCCAACCTGCTGCAGGTTCGCCGCAATCAGGATCAGCCCTTTCTCCACCGGCCGCTCCTTGATCTCCAAGAGGCGGGCAACCGCATGCGGATTGTCAGGATCGCAACTCAGGCCCCAGACCGCTTCGGTCGGACAGGCAATCACACCCCCATCGGCAAGAGCGCGCACGGCGGCATTGAGCTGCAGGTCAGAGGGCATGTGATGTGACTCCTGTGATAGAGGGGCGAAATTTAGCGACTCTCCCCGGGGGTGGCAAGCCCGGACTGGCAGCGCAGGTAGCGCCCCGCCTCCCGCAGCACGCTGCCCTGCGCTTCCAGCGTCGACAGGGCGGACAACACCTCGGAAAGCGGCCTGCCCGAGGCCGCGACGAGCGTGTCGACATCCACGCCTTCGGCACTCATCAGCGCCAGCAGCCAGTGCGGCGCCGACGGCGGTGCGACCGCGGGAGGCGTCGGGGACAGCGACGGACGGGCGTCGAACAGTGGCCCGAGATTCTCGACCACATCCTCAATGCCCTGCACCAACACCGCGCCATCGCGCAACAGATGCAGGCAGCCGCGGCCACCCGCGTGCCCGGGAAACCAGGGCAGCGCAAACACCTCGCGTCCCTGTTCCAGGGCGGTATTCGCCGTAATCAGGGAGCCGCTGGGCAGTGCGGCCTCGACCACCAGCACACCGAGCGAGAGGCCACTGATAATGCGGTTGCGGGCCGGGAAGTGGCCCGGCAGGGGCGGTGTCAGCGGGGCAAATTCGGTCACCAGACAACCGGTCTGCAACAGTTCAGAGGCCAGCGCGGCATGTCGCCGCGGGTAGACCGCCTCAATACCCGTTGCCATCACGGCCACCGACGCGCCGCGGGCTTGCAGCGCGCCGCGATGCGCTGCGGCGTCTATGCCCAGCGCCAGCCCGCTGGTCACCGCAAGGCCAGCCGCCACCGCATCCGCCGCCAGCTCAGTTGCCGCACGCAGGCCGACGGCGCTGGCCTTGCGGCTGCCCACCACCGCGAGCTGCGGCATCGTGAGCGCGTCAAGTTGCCCTCGGGCGTACAGAAATGGGGGCGGGTCGCTGATCGTTGACAGCAAAGGTGGATAACCCGGTTGCCCCAACACCAGAACCCGCGCGCCAAGCGTCCGCAGCCGGTCGTGCTGCTGATCCACATCCACCAGCGCCTGCGGGTGCCTGCCCCGGCGGCGGGCCAGCGTAAGGTCCTGCACCGCCGCGGGGGTGGCACCCGCGGCGACCAGTTCCGGCGGGCTGGCCTGTAAAAGCGCTTCAGGGGAGCCGAAGTGCTGCAGCAGGGCCCTGAGTTGACGGCGCGGAACATGCGGGAGGCTGTGCAGCAGAAGGCACAGAAATGCGTGATCGGTATCCATACATCATCCTTGACGTAGTCTCCGTTGTCGGGGGTATTGCCTGGCGGCGGTCAATCCGTGACCACCGCGCTTACTCAGGGATTTTTCACCCTGTCCATGACTTTCAGCGGCCGGTTGGCGCGCAGCACCAGAGCGTAGCTCGCTTTCTCGAACACCTCAAAGACCATCAGCAGGCCCGCGCGCGTATCGGGCAGGGTCACGTTCTGCCGCGCCACTTCATCGAAAACCAGGCCGCCCACCTGGTAGATGGCAAGCACATGCCCAACCTCAAGGCCTTCGCGCTCACCGCGGTTCAGCACCACGATGTCGCCCTGACCGATCTGGCTGACACCGCCATCCACCGCGATCATGTAGCCATCATCAACCTCCACGCCCGGTGCCCGCGGCTGGAAGGTGGCGTCCAGTACCTGCTCGCGCTGCGGCAGCAGACGGTCGGCGATACGCACTTCCTCCGTTACCCGGGTCACGGTGAGCTCGGTGACTTCGTCGCGGTTGCTGCTGACCAGCCTGGCGTTACCAATATCCACTGCCTGGTAGCCGAGCAGTTCGCCGGTGACCGGATCGCTGTAGGTATCACCCGAGCGGAAAATTCCGAAGGTGCGCTCGCCGTCCGGGAACGGGCCGCGGCCATACACGCGGTCACCGGGGGCAGCGATCAGGCGGCCCTGGTCACCCGCCACCACGTAGGCTGAATTGTTCAGTGCGTCGGCATCGAGAATGCGGTGGCCTTTTAGGAACGCACCAATCTCGTCGAGGGGAATGACGGGGATAGCCAGGTCCAGCGGGCTGACCCGCACGCCCGGGTCCAGTTTCACGTCGCGGCCGCGGCGCAGCTGCAGCCGGGGCTCGCCGTTTACCCAGGTCAGGTAGAGTTCGTCGCCGGGGTAGATCAGGTGCGGGTTATCGATTTGCGGGTTGACGTCCCACAGCTCGGGCCAGCGCCAGGGCTGACGCAGGTACATACCCGAAATGCCCCACAGCGTGTCGCCGCGCTTGACCACATACACATCGGGAACGTCTTCGTTGAGTTCTACTGCCGCGCTGGACAGCGCGGCGAAAAACAGGCTCCCGAGCAATACGAGGCACACCGTGAATGACTTCGCTCTCATGATTCGTTCCAGCCCGTCCCTGTTATCATCCGCCCGCCGCCAACACGGCACTGGGCACCACCTTGCCAGCAGCGATATACTAGGCACAGTTTGCGGCGGGCATGGGTCCGTGGCAAGCCCCAATGTGACTAATTCACCATTGCTCGGTTGAGCCCCGAAGGCAGCTAACTCCATGGCAGTACTCGACATTCTGGAATTTCCTGACCCCCGCCTGCGCACCCGCGCCACGCCCGTGCCGGACGTGACGGACGCCACACGGGCACTGGTGGATGACCTGTTTGAGACCATGTACGCAGCCCCGGGCATTGGCCTGGCGGCGACGCAGGTGAATGTGCACCAACGTGTGCTGGTCATAGATGTGAGCCAGGATCACAGCGAACCGCTGGTTTTCATCAACCCGGAAGTGACGGTGCTGGACGCTGAACTCGGCGAATACGACGAGGGCTGTCTGTCGGTGCCCGGGTTCTATGAGACGGTACAGCGCCCCCAGCGCATCTCGGTGACCGCACTGGACCGCAAAGGCGACACCTTTACACAGGAACTGGACGGCCTGTTGGCGGTCTGCCTGCAACACGAAATCGACCACCTCGACGGCAAGTTGTTTGTGGACTACATCTCCCCGGTAAAACGCCAGCGTATTCGCAAGAAGCTGCAGAAAGAACAGCGGCGCCAGGCCTGACGTGGCCAGCACACCCTTGCGGATACTCTTTGCCGGCACGCCGGACTTCGCCGCCATACACCTGCAGGAGCTGCTGCACAGCAGCCATGAGGTGATCGGCGTCTACACGCAACCAGACAGGCCGGCGGGGCGCGGCAAGAAGCTGCAGGCCAGCCCGGTCAAGCAGCTGGCGCAACAGGCGGGCGTGCCCGTGCGCCAACCGGCCAGCCTGCGCAACCCCGACGCACAGGCCGAGCTTACCGGATTTGCCGCAGACGTCATGGTGGTGGTGGCCTACGGCCTGATTCTGCCGCAGGCCGTGCTTGATGCACCGCGCCTGGGCTGCCTCAACGTACACGCGTCCCTGCTGCCGCGCTGGCGCGGCGCTGCGCCCATTCAGCGGGCGATTGAGGCGGGTGATGCGGAAACCGGCATTACCATCATGCAGATGGATGCCGGCCTGGATACCGGTGCCATGCTCGCCACGGCGCGCTGCCCCATCGACGAAACCACCAGCGCCGCCAGCCTGCACGACCAACTTGCCACGCTCGGTGCACCCCTGTTGCTGCAGGTACTGGACGACCTGCCCACCTACCTGGCGGCCGGCAGCGCACAAGACGACAACCTCGCCACCTACGCGCACAAGATCGACAAGGCCGAGGGCGCACTGGACTGGTGCCTGCCGGCACCCGAGCTTGCGCGCCGGGTGGCGGCGTTCAACCCCTTCCCCGTGTGCTACGGCGTGCTGAACGGCGAGCGCGTGCGGGTCTGGGCCGCCAGCGCGGCAGCGGCTGCCACCGGCGCGGAACCGGGCACCGTGCTCGGCGCCAGTCGCGCGGGCATTGAGGTGGCCTGTGGCAGCGGCAGTCTCATGCTACACACCTTGCAACTGCCCGGCGGGCGCGCGCTGCCCGCCGCCGACATGCTCAACGCACACGCCGGGCTGTTCGCCGCCGGAGCCCGGTTTCAGCCGGCCCCCGCACAGGCCGCGGGCTGATGCCGTTGGATACCCGGGCAGCGGCGGCGCGGGCGATCGCCGGGGTGCTGCAGGGCGGCTCACTGAACACACTGCTACCCGCCGCGCTGGAGACCGTCAGCAGCCGTGACCGCGGCCTGCTGCAGCAACTCTGCTACGGCACCCTGCGGCTCTACCCGAGGCTGCAACCCCAGCTGCAGGCCCTGCTGAGCAAACCGCTGCGCAGCAAGGACAACGACATCCAGGCACTGCTGTTACTCGGGCTCTATCAGCTGGAAGATACGCGCATTCCGGACCACGCCGCAGTGGCCGCCAGCGTGGGTGCCACCCGCGCCCTGCAGAAAGACTGGGCGCGCGGCCTGTGCAATGCGGTGCTGCGGCGCTTCCTGCGCGAGCGCAACAGCCTGGCCGACGCACTCGACCCGGCGGCGCGATCGGCCCACCCACAGTGGCTCTACAGCGCGTTGCAGAAAGACTGGCCGGAACACGCCGAGGCCATCATGCTGGCCAACAACGAGCAACCGCCCATGGTGCTGCGCAGCAATGCGCAGCGTGTTTCCCGTGAGCAGTACCTGCAACGGCTCACAGACGCGGGGTTCGCCGCGCAAGCCGGGCTGCTGGCGCCGGAGTCCATTTATCTCGATGTACCCGCCGATGTCGGCCTGCTGCCCGGTTTTGCCGAGGGTCTGGCCAGCGTGCAGGACGAGGCAGCACAAATGGCCGCGCTGCTGCTGGCACCCGCCGGCGGCACACGGGTACTCGATGCCTGCGCCGCGCCGGGCGGCAAAGCCTGCCACCTGCTCGAGCGCCAGCCGGACATCGCGCTCACGGCAATGGATGTCGACAAGGCGCGGCTGGCGCGTGTGCGCGACAACCTGCAACGCCTGCAACTGCAGGCCGAAGTCGTTCAAGGCAACGCGGCAGAACCGCCTGCAGACATGCCTGTGCAGCACTTCCAGCACATTCTGGTCGACGCACCCTGTTCCGCCAGTGGTGTTATTCGCCGTCACCCGGATGTAAAGCTGCTGCGGCGGCCCGAGGATATCCCCGCACTCGCCGCCCAGCAGTCGGCCATCCTCGACGGCCTGTGGCCGCTACTCGTCCCGGGTGGCACGCTGCTGTACGTCACCTGCTCGGTACTGGAAGCCGAAAACAGCGCCGTGGTGCAGGCGTTCCTGCAGCGCACCGGGGACGCAGAGCTTCTGCCGCTGCAGCTGGGCATCCCCCGCGCCGCAGGCAGCCAGATATTGCCCACCCGCAACGGCCCGGACGGCCTGTTTTTCAGCCTGTTGCGGCGGCACGGCGAAAGCCTGCGCTAGAGTGCAGTATTCCACCCCCTGCACCCTTACATTTTCCGGGGCTTTTCATTAAGGTGGCGGGAATTTCAGGGGGACAGCCCCAAGCATGAAAATCATCATACTGGGCGCAGGCCAGGTTGGCGGCACCCTCGCCGAGCACCTGGCGAACGAGCAGAACGACATCACCGTGGTCGACACCGACGGCGACCGCTTGCGCGAACTGCAGGACCGGCTGGACATCGGCACGGTCAATGGTAGCGCCTCCCACCCCGACACCCTGTACCAGGCCGGCGCCGACGACGCCGACATGCTGATCGCCGTCACCAACAGCGACGAGATCAATATGATGGCCTGCCAGATCGCACACTCGCTGTTCAACACGCCCACCAAGATCTCACGCGTGCGCGCGCCCAATTATCTGGCACACCAGGAAAAGCTGTTCACCCCGGACAACATCCCCGTGGATGTGATCATCGGCCCGGAGCAACTGGTGACCAAGAACATCGTGGAGCTAATTGCCAACCCCGGCGCGCTGCAGGTGCTGGACTTTGCCGATGGCCGTATTCAGCTGGTGGCGGTGCGCGCCTTCCACGGCGGCCCCATCGTCGGCCACGAACTGCAGGACATCCGCACACACATGCCGAAGGTGGACACCCGGGTGGCGGCCATTTTCCGCCGCGACCGGGCCATTATTCCCGAGGGCAACACGGTGGTGGAAGCGGATGACGAGGTGTTTTTCATCGCCGCCCGCAAGGACATCCGCAAGGTGATGTCCGAACTGCGCAAGATCGACAAGCCCTACCAGCGCGTGATGATCGCCGGCGGCGGCAATATCGGCGCCACCCTGGCGCAGAGCATTGAACGCGACTACCAGGTGAAGGTGATCGAGCAATCCTACCCGCGCTGCCGGGTGCTCTCGGAGTCGCTCAAACACGCCATCGTGCTGCACGGCAGCGCGTCCGAACCCGGCCTGCTGACCAGCGAAAACATCGAATCCACCGATGTGTTCTGTGCGCTTACCAACAACGATGAATCCAATATCATGATGTCCATGCTGGCCAAACGCATGGGCGCCAAAAAAGTCATCACCCTCATTACCAACCCCGCCTATGCCGACCTGGTGGGGGACGAAATCGACATCGCCATTTCACCCCAGCAAATCACCATTGGCAGCCTGCTCACCCACGTACGGCGCGGCGACATCTCCAACGTGCACTCCCTGCGCCGTGGCGCAGCGGAAGCGATTGAGGTGACCGCACGCGGCGATGCCTACTCCTCGCGGGTGGTGGGGCGGCGACTGGAGGAAATCAACCTGCCGGACGGCGTCACTATTGGCGCCATTGTGCGCGGCGACGAGGTGTTGATTGCACACCGGCATGTGCTGGTGGAAACCGATGACCACGTGGTACTTTTCCTCACCGACCGCAACCGTATTTCCGCCGTGGAAAAGCTGTTCGCGGTCGGTTTCGGCTTCTTCTCCTGAGGCCCGCTGCGTGCACTTGAGCGTAACACTGCGCATTCTGGGCATGCTGTTGATGCTGTTCAGCAGCACACTGCTGGTGCCCATGGGCGTTGCCCTGCTGGACGACGACCACACCATCTCCAGCTTTGCCAGCGCCCTCGCACTGACCTTCAGCGCCGGGTTACTGAGCTGGCTGCCGGTGCAACACGTGCGCCACGAGCTGCGCATTCGTGACGGTTTCCTGGTGACCTCGCTGTTCTGGACGGTACTCGGCCTGGCCGGCTCACTGCCGTTCATGCTGACCGCAGGCCTGGAACTGAGCGCCATGGATGCGATCTTCGAGTCGATATCCGGGCTCACCACCACCGGCGCGACGGTTATCACCGGCCTCGATGCGCTGCCGCGTTCAATCCTCATCTACCGCCAGTTGCTGCAGTGGCTGGGGGGCATCGGCATCATCGTGATCGCGGTAGCGGTATTGCCCATGCTGGGTATTGGGGGCATGCAGCTGTACCGCGCGGAAATTCCCGGTCCTACCAAGGACCGCAAGCTGACACCGCGCATCGCGGAAACTGCCAAAGCCCTGTTTTTCGTTTATCTCGGCCTGACAGCGGTGTGCGCACTGGCCTTCTGGGCTGCGGGCATGACTGGCTTCGACGCGGTGGCACACGCATTTTCCACCGTGGCCATTGGCGGCTTTTCCACCCACGATGCCAGCATGGGTTACTTCCAGAGCAACACCATTCTGCTCATTTGCAGCCTGTTCATGGTGATTTCCGCAATGAATTTCGGCCTGCACTTCTTGTCCTGGCGCCGGCGCAGCCTGGCGGGTTACCGGCAGGACTCGGAATCACGCTTTTTCCTCGGTGTCCTGCTGATCGGAGTCGCCGTCACCTGCAGCTACCTTATCCTCACCGACACCCTGTCGCTCGGCGACAGCCTGGTACACGGCCTGTTCCAGACCATCTCCATCACCACCACCACCGGCTTTACCACGCAGGACTTCGCCATCTGGCCCACCTTCCTGCCGATCATGCTGATCATGTTTTCCTTCATGGGTGGCTGCGTGGGCTCCACTGCCGGCGGCATCAAGGCCGTGCGCCTGATGTTGGTCGCCAAACAGGGCATTCGCGAGCTCAAGCAATTGGTGCACCCGAAAGCGATCATTCCGCTGAAGATAGGCAAACACCGGGTAGAGGCATCGGTGGTCAGCGCCGTATGGAGTTTTTTCGCGGTTTACATGTTCGTGTTCGTGACCGTGATGCTCGCCCTGCTGGGCACAGGCATGGACTTCCTCACGGCGTTCTCCGCCGTGGCGGCGTCGATCAACAACCTGGGCCCCGGGTTGGGGGAGGTCGCGGCCAACTATGCGAGCATTACCCCCGTGGCCAAGGGCCTGCTGTGCCTGGCCATGCTGCTGGGACGCCTGGAGATTTTCACCCTGCTGGTGCTGTTCACACCAATGTTCTGGCGCCTGTAAAGCGGCCTGCGTTCAGTCGAAGACATTCAGCAAGCGCCGCAACAACCCCAATACCAGGTAGAAAAACCCCAGCGGCAACAAGATCGACTTGAGCACCAGCGACATCAACAGGTTGATCAGGCTGGCGGCGAACTCGCTGACCTGGTCGCCCAGTGCCTTCATCCGCTGACGGACGTCCAGCGCGTTCAGGCCGCGCGCGGAACCATCGGCCAGGGAACTCGCCGCATCCAGCTCGCCGTGAAAGCCCTGTACGGCCTGATACTGCGCCGTTTCATTGTCCTTGAGGAAGACGGTGTCTACCCAGCCGTTGGCCAGCACCACCAGCACCAGTGCGAAGCGCAGCACCGCCATCACCAGAAAGACGCGCCAGGCGATCGCGGCCTGGCGCGGTGTGCCCCACAGGGCCGACACCAACCCCACCGCACCCAACAGGGTCAGCAGAATGTTGAAGCTGATGTGCGATACCACCACCAGCAGGATTTTCTGCAGGGCGAGGGCACCGAGCGCCACCATCATCACCGCCGAAAAGCGCTCAATCAGGTCGTTCACCGGGTCCAGCAACTCGCCCACTGTGAAGGTGAGCAGGAACGCATTCACCTCCGTACCCTGCAGCAGCGACACCAGCGCATTGATGCCGCGTGCGGTCGCATAAATGGCACCGGACCCCACCAGTGCGGCGTCGAGATAATCCGCGGAAACCCGGTCGAGCGCACCGCTCCAGGCCAGGGTGCACAGCGCCGGCACGGCCAGCAACAGGGCCCAATGGCAGCGCGTCACAGGGTGTGCTCGCCGGGCACCGGTACTTCCTCAGTACGAACCTGCTTGGCTTCGGTGATCGAGCTCGCCAGGGCCTGGTCTTCCCGCGTGGCCTCCAGTCCTTCCTGATCGGCACCACGAGCCGGCGTGAACACCAGCTCGGTGAACAGCGCGAAGTGGTCGGAGCCGATCGATGGCAAACGCCGCAGGGTGCGCAGCGTGAAATGCTCGCTGTGAAACAGGTGATCCAAGGGCCAGCGGAGGAAGAAATAGTCGGCGTGGAAGGTATTGAACATGCCGCGCCCCACGCGGGGGTCCAGCAGGCCGCTGATGGCCCGGAACAGGCGAGTAGTGGCAGACCAGGCCACGTCGTTGAGATCACCAGTGACAACCACCGGCAAGCGGCTGTCCACCACGCTGCGCGCCACCATGACCAACTCTGCATCGCGCTCGGCCGACTCGGGGTTCTCCGTGGGGCTGGGGGGTGCGGGGTGCAGGAAATGCAGCCGCACCTTGTCGCCGGAACGCAGGGTGACCACCGCGTGCATTGAGGGAATGCCGTCTTCAACCAGATATTCGATGCTCGTATCGTCCATGGGCAGACGGGAGTACACGTGCATGCCGTAAAAGTTGTCCAGCGGACACTTCAGGCTGTGGGGCATCACCGGCTCCAGCACGTCAAGCTGGTCCTGCCACCACTGGTCCGACTCCAGCGTTACCAGCACATCCGGTTGATATGCTTGCACGAGCTGCAACAGGGGCTGTGCGTTGCGGTTGGTCGCCAGCACATTGGCCGTCATGATGCCCAGCCGCACGCTGGGGTCGTCATTGCGCGAAGATTTGACCTCTTTGCGCCAAAGCGGGGTGTAGGGCGCGATCCACCAGAACTGCCAGAGCAGGCAGGCCGCGGTCGCCGCCAGCAACCCCCAGCTCAAGGGCGCGGAGAGCGAAAGTAGCGTGCACTGCGCCAGCAAGAGCAGCACGGCGGCAACCGCCAGCAGCAGGCGCGGAAAGTCCATTCCGCGGACCAGCCAATGCGGGTGACGCCACAGCGGCAGCAGCGTCGCAATGAGCAGTAGCAAGGTCCCGGCAGCGATGGTCGTGGTCATGGCAGCTATCTCACATGGTTGAGCATGGCGCAGGGTACCCGTACAGCGCGCAGTCCCGGCCGGCCTATTTACGCGAGCGTGTAATCAATTCGTACGCCGCGGTGATTTCCTGGGACTTTTCAGTGGCGACCTTGAGCATATCGTCCGGTACGCCCTGGGCGATAAGCTTGTCCGGGTGATTTTCGCTCATCAGCTTGCGGTACGCTTTCTTCAGGTCGCGATCATTCACCTCCGGGCTTACCCCCAGCGCCGCATAGGCCGCCTGCAAGCGGTCCGGCCCGGCGGTCTGGGCACCACCCTGATGGAACTGGCCCTGCGCCTGTGCCATGCGCAGCAGCTGCTCAACGTGGGCCGGGCTGAAGCCCAGCAACCCGGCGATGTTGTCGAGCACGCGCCGTTCCACAGCTTCAATGCCATGGTCCACCACCGCGAGAGACACCAGGAACATGAGCAGGGTCTGGCGCAGCGCCATCTGGCGGCCGCAAACGGCCTGAAACCCGGCCACACAGGCCGCCACATCAAACGCCGGTTCCGCGCCGCGCTTGAACAATTCAATGGCGCGCTGGCGCTGGGCATTGGTCAGGCCCATCTGCCGGATGATCATTTCGGTGTGATCGACTTCCCCCTGGGAAATCCGTCCATCGGCCTTGGCCAGGTGACCCAACAGCAGGAAGATGGTCTCGAAAAACCGGTCCTTGATGCGCGCGATATTCTCGGGCGAATGCGCTTCCATGGTGCGCCGCAAGCCGCGGTCAAACTGGTGGCCGAGAAACAGGCCAACCAACAGGCCGATGGGACCACCAAGCAGCAGGCCGAGCAGGCCCGCCACCACTTTGCCGTAAAACATACTGCTCCTGCGGCCGGCTCGCTGCGCCGGCGTGACTGACGAGAACAAGGAAGCCCGCATATAATGCGGGCAGAAGTGGCTGTATACTACCCAGCTTTTTTGCGAACCGCGAACAGGTGTTGCCGTGTCTCCAGCTCCATTGTCCTTCCAGGACCTGATTCTCACCCTGCAGCAATTCTGGGCCAAGCAGGGTTGTGTCATCCTGCAGCCACTGGATATGGAGGTGGGTGCAGGTACGTTTCACCCGGCCACTTTCCTGCGCGCCATTGGCCCCGAGAGCTGGAACGCCGCCTACGTTCAGCCGAGCCGGCGGCCCACCGATGGCCGCTACGGCGAAAACCCCAACCGGCTGCAGCACTACTACCAGTTCCAGGTGATCATGAAGCCCTCGCCGGCTTCCTTCCAGGAATTGTACCTGCAGTCGCTGCAGGCACTGGGTATCGACACCGCTATACACGATGTCCGTTTCGTCGAGGACAACTGGGAATCCCCGACGCTGGGCGCCTGGGGCTTGGGCTGGGAGGTCTGGCTGAATGGCATGGAGGTCACTCAATTTACCTATTTCCAGCAGGCCGGCGGCCTGGAGTGCTATCCCGTGAGCGGCGAGATCACCTACGGGCTGGAGCGCATTGCCATGTACCTGCAGGGCGTGGACAGCATTTACGACCTGGTGTGGACCCGCGGGCCTTCCGGCACTGTGAGTTACGGTGACGTGTTCCACCAGAACGAAGTGGAGATGTCGCGCTACAACTTCGAGGAAGCCGACACTGACTGGCTGTTCGCCCAGTTCGACCACTGCGAAGGTGAGGCCCAGCGCCTCATCGACGGCAATCTGCCCTTGCCGGCGTACGAGATGGTGATGAAGGCATCGCATACGTTCAACCTGCTCGATGCACGCCACGCCATTTCCGTCACCGAGCGGCAGCGCTACATTCTGCGCGTGCGCACGCTGGCGCGCGGTGTGGCACAGGCCTACTTCGATGCGCGCGCCGCGCTGGGCTTTCCTCTGGCCGAGGAGGCACTGCGACAGGAAGTACTCGCCAACACCCGGCAGGAGGCACAGGCATGAGCCAGACGGACACACTGCTGGTAGAGCTGGGTACCGAAGAGCTACCCCCCAAAGCACTCAGAGCGCTGGGCACGGCCTTCCGCGACGGCATTGTTGGCGGGCTGGCACAGCGCGGCCTTGAACACGGTGCGGTGCGGTGGTTTGCCTCACCACGCAGGCTGGCGGTACTGATTGATGCGGTGGCCCTGCAGGCGCCCGATCGCGAGCAGGAGATTCAGGGGCCGCCAGCCGACAAGGCCCGGGACGAGCAGGGCAACTGGACACCGGCCGCCCTGGGTTTTGCCCGCAAGCAGGGCCTGGAACCGGACGCACTCTCAGTGGTGGACACACCCAAGGGGCCGCGCTTGTGCCTGCGCACCACGCTGCGCGGGTCTCAGTTGCGCGCTGACTTCAACGACATCATTCACGCCAGTATCCGTGAGCTGCCCATTCCCAAACGCATGCGCTGGGGTGCCAGCCGGGTGGAGTTTGTACGCCCGGTACACTGGGTAGTCGCCATGCTGGGCAGCGAATCCGATTTTGGTTCGGTGCTGGGCCTGCCGACCGGCAACACAACCCGCGGGCACCGTTTCCACAGCAGCGGCGAGATCCGCTTGCAGCGCCCGCAGGAGTATGTGGAAAAGCTCGCCGCGGCGAAGGTGATCGCAGACTTCGATGAACGCCAGGCAATGATCCGCGCGCAAATCGAAGTGGAGGCGAGTGCACTGCAGGCGCAGGCGGTTATCGACCCCGACCTGCTCGACGAAGTCACCGGGCTGGTGGAATGGCCGGTCGCCCTCACGGGCAATTTCGAGTCGCGATTCCTCAGCGTGCCAGCCGAGGCGCTGGTGTCCTCCATGAAAGAACACCAGAAATATTTTCACCTGGTAGACGCCGACGGCGCCCTGCTGCCGCACTTCATTACCCTGTGCAATATCGAGAGCACTGACCCGGCACAGGTGATTGCCGGCAATGAAAGGGTGATCCGCCCCCGCTTGAGCGATGCCGCTTTCTTTTTTGAAACCGACAAGAAGCAGAGCCTGTATTCCCGGCTCGACGGGCTGCGTACTATTGTCTTCCAGCAAAAATTGGGCTCCCTGTACGATAAATCACAACGCGTAGCGCGGCTGGCGGGGGAGCTCGCTGGTCTGCTGGGCGGCAACGCGGCGGATGCAGAGCGTGCAGGCCTGCTGTGCAAAGCCGACCTGGGCACGCAGATGGTGCTGGAGTTTGCCGATATGCAGGGCATCGCCGGGGCCTATTACGCGCGCCACGATGGCGAAGCCGAAAATGTGGCCGCGGCGGTGGAGGAGCACTACTGGCCGCGCTATGCAGGCGACCGCTTGCCAACCGGGCTTACCGCCGCGGCGGTGGGCGTAGCAGACCGGCTGGATACCCTGGTGGGTATTTTCGGTATCGGCCAGCCGCCCACCGGCTCGCGCGACCCCTTTGCCCTGCGCCGGGCATCACTCGCGGTGTTGCGTATTCTGGTCGAGAAAGAGCTGGACCTGGATTTGCGCACCTGCCTGGCACTGGCGGCAGGCGGTTATGCACCGGGTACGCTGCTGGAAGGCACCGCGGACCAGGTGCTGGACTACATGCTGGAGCGCTTCCGCGCCTGGTATGAGGAGCTGGATATCCCCGCGGAAGTCTTCCGCGCAGTGAGCGCCAACAAACCCGGAAGGCCGCTTGATATACAGCGTCGGGTGCTGGCCGTGCACGCCTTCAGCCGGCTGCCTGAAGCGGCAGCGCTGGCGGCGGCCAACAAGCGGGTAGGCAACATCCTGGACAAGCTGGAGGACGGGTTCGCCTTCGGCGAAGTCCGTGACGACCTGCTGCAGGACCCGGCCGAGCAGGCACTGGCGGAACGTCTGGCCACACTCGGCAGCACCAGCGAAGCACACCTGGCGGCGGGCGCATACAGCGAAGCGCTGTCCTGCCTGGCCGCACTGCAGGGTCCCGTGGATGCGTTCTTCGACGACGTCATGGTGAACACCGAGGACGCCGCCCTGCGCAGTAACCGCCTGAACCTGCTGCACAGCCTGCGCGAACGCTTCCTGCGCGTGGCGGATATCTCGCTGCTGGCGGTGCCGCGCCAAAGCTAGCGGAGGTCGCCCATCAGCTCCCTGGAAAGCCCCTGGTTCCTGCCCGCTGTCGGCATGCTTGGCGGCTTGACCGTGGGCCTGATTGCGGCGCTACTGTGGCGGCTGCGGCTGCACCGCCAGCAACACACGGAACAGGCGCAACGGCTGGCCCAGTTGGGACAGCGCCATCAAAGCCTGCGTAGCGAGTACGACCGCCTGCTCAGCCGTCAGCGGGAGCAGGCACGCCAGCACGCCGCACAACTGGAGCTGCTCAACAACAACCGGGAACAGTTGAAGCTGGAATTCGAACACCTGGCCCACCGAATCTTCGAGGCGCGCGGACGTCAGTTCACCGACAACAGCAAGGCGGAGCTGGGGCAACTGCTACAGCCCTTTCGCGAGCAGATCAGCCACTTCCAGCAGCGCATTGACCGCGTGCACTCGGAGTCCGTGCAGGGGCAGGCGGCCCTTGAGGCCGAGTTGCGCAAGGTGCTGGAGATCGGCCTGGCCATGAGCACCCAGGCGAGCAACCTCGCCTCGGCGCTCAAGGGTGACAAGAAAACCACCGGAAACTGGGGCGAGGCTCAACTGGAGCGCACACTGGAAGCGGCTGGGCTGTTACCCGGTGAACACTACGTCCTGCAGGCGGCACTGCGGGACGAGCAGGGCCGGCGTCGACTACCCGATGCCCTCATCCTGCTGCCCGATAGCCGCCATCTGGTGGTGGACAGCAAGGTGTCGCTGGTGGACTACGAAGCGGCGGTAGCCGCAGACACCGAGGCGGAACGCGACGCGCGTCTGAACGCCCACGGGCGTGCGGTGCGCCAACACATCGACGACCTCGCGGGCAAAGAGTACGCCAACCTGCCGGGCCTGGGCAGCCCGGATTTTGTGCTCATGTTCATGCCGGTTGAACCCGCCTGGATTGAGGCAATGCGGCACAACCGCGACCTCTTCGGTTACGGCTACCAGCGGGGCGTGGTGCTGGTGTCGCACAGCACCTTGATGCCGGTGCTGCGCACGGTCGCCAACCTGTGGATTGTGGAGCGCAGCAACCGCGAGGCACAGGAAATCAGCCGCAGTGCCGGTGACCTGTACAACCAGGTCTGTACGGTGGCCGAGCGCCTGCAACGCCTGGGTAACACGCTGCAAACCGCAGCCAATCAATACAACAGCACGGTCCTGGGTCTTAGCGGGAGGCAGGGTCTGGCGGGCAAGGTCGATCGTTTCCAGCACCTGTCCACAGCCACCAGCAAGACGATGCCAACGCTGGACCCGCTGCATCTGGATATCGACGTGGACCGGCTTACCGCTATCGACCGCGGCTCACGCACGGATGACCCGGCACCGGAAAACGGGGATGAGACCGCGGGTTAGTCAGGCCGCATCGTCCGCCGGGCGGCGCTCACCATTGCGAGCCACCATACGAATGGTGCGCTGACAGGTTTCCAGCCAGGTAGCCGCAGGCTCGGTTTTCAGTACCCGCACGCAGCCACGCTCCGTAACGCAGGCAATACTCGTTTTATTCGGAGTCCAGTCACCTTCGGAGAGGCGCGGCTTCCGCTTGCTATAGAACCAGAGTCCGCGACGATCCTGCATAACATAGCGCGCGTCTTCAGGCAGGAAGACCTTGCGCCCGTCAATCACCGCAAAGACTTCCAGGTCATCCCGCTGGCTGGACCCCAATGTGGCCGTAGGTGTGATAGTAAACATGGCTGCGCCCCCCGCAATGAACTGAAATTCCTTCCGACGCTGCACAAACTGCCGACAGACTCCCCAGGCAGGCCCGGCCGCGTCGCTGCACAATGGCAACGCGCCCAGTTATAGGCAGGGAGCCCGGACCTGACAATGCGCGGAAAAGCGATTTTTCGTCACATTTGGAAAAATGTGGCATTTATTGCCCATTTCTTTACGTGGGAGGGATTTTTGGCGAGGGAAATGGGGTGTTATCGTGCCATTTTTTTACATAGCGCTGGAGTGCACTCAGCCTACTCGCGGCAGATCTGACTCCGCCGCAAGCAGGTCAGGCACCTGGCAGCGCCGTTCATCGATCACGGCCACAGGCACCGCGTCTTCGGTGGATTCATCGGTCAGCTGGTCTGCAGTCAGGCGACGATACACCAGTGGCAGAGGCGCCAACGGCAGGGCCCAGTAGCGGACATCCTGCCCCTGTAACACCGCACAGGCCCGGGCTGACTGGGCGGGGCCGAGCACGGGAATCGCCTCGCCGCGCCAGACCACTGTCTGCGAGGACAGCTCGGGCACCGCGACTACCTCTGCCAGGCAATTCAACGGCAGCACCCAGGTGGAGCCATCGACACGCGGCAGCAGCACACTGGGTATACCGTTGTCGGCCTGCACCTCCATATCAGGACAAGCGCAGGGGGTAGCCGGTCAATTCCGCAATCTGCTCAACCAGCAGTGGGAAGTTGAACGGTTTACCCATGTAACCGCTGCAACCCGCCTGTTCGGCGAGCGCACGGTGTTTGGGCCCGGTACGCGAGGTCACCATGATCACGGGGATGGCCTGCAGCCGCGGGGAGCGGCGAATCTCGCGCAGAGTCTGGATGCCGTCTTTAAGGGGCATCTCGATATCCAGCAGAATCACATCCGGCAAACGGTGCAGGCCCGTCAGCAGCTCAATCGCGGCGAGACCATTTTCCGCCGTGACTGTCTCCACGCCGAGGCTTTGCAACTGGCTGGTTGCCACCATGCGCTGGGTGCGCGAATCATCCACCACCATCACCAGCAGGTTGACATCGGCCACCGGCTCCAGCGACAGGGCAGGCACCGATTCGCCGGCCTGTCGGGTCACCAGCTGATTGAGATTGAGCGCCACAATGGCCTTGCCGTCCGCGCTGGTGGTGCCACCGACAACCCAGGGCAGGTTGGCAAACTGGCTACCGAGGGAACGGATCACCAGCTCCAGTGCCTCCTCAACCCGATCTACCGCAATGGCCATATGCTGTTGCCCCGCGCCCGCGACAATAACCGGTACCGTGGCACCCCAGTTATCGCGGTCTGGCAGCGGCACACCCGAGCACAGCCCCGCCAGATACGCGGGTTCGCAACGACGCCCCAACAGGGGCAGGTCGGTCTGCTCCTGCACTGCCTGCAGAAATTCATCCACCGGTACATGCTCAACGCCAATCAGGCCGTCGAAGGGAATGGCGTAAGCCGTGTCGGCAACCGTTACCAGCAGCGCGCCGTTGACGCTGATATTGGAGGGCATGCGAATGCGGAAGGTGGTGCCGCGGCCGAGGTTGGACTCGATCTCGATGTCGCCACCAATACGCTGCAACTCGCCCATCACGATATCCATGCCCACACCACGGCCGGAGATCTCGCTGATCTTGTCCGCCGTGGAGAAGCCGCGGTGGAATACCAGGCGCTGGGCCTCGCGGTCGCTCAGGCTGTCTACATCCACGTCCAGGCCCTTTTTGCGCGCCTGGTCACGCATGCGCTGCGGGTCGATGCCGCGGCCATCGTCACTGAGGGACACCACATAGTCCGTACCCTGTTTGCGCACATCAATGCTGATGACGCCGGTATCCGACTTGCCGGCACTGATACGCTCCGCGGGGGGCTCGATACCGTGATCCAGCGCGTTGCGTACCATGTGTTCGAGAATGATCTGACAGCAGGCATGGCTGTCGCGGTCGAGCTTGCCCGCTTCGCTGATAACCCGGAAATTGACCGCCTTGCCCAGCTCCGCACTGACCGTGCGCACGATGCGGCGCAAGCCGGGCATCAGTCGGGACACCGGCACCACCCGCGCCGCGCGGATGGACGACCCCAAGGAGGCGACCATACCGGCCTGCTGTTTCAGCAGTGCTTCCGCCGCCGACGTATGCCGCCCCGCCAGTCGCGCCAGTTCATCGAGGTCGTCCACTGCTTCCCGCAGGATGCTCGCCGCCTCGTGGATGTCGGAGTACTGGTCCATTTCCAATGCATCAAGTTCAGCACCGGGCCCGCTGCGTGAGGCCGTGGCGCTGAGCAGCGCGCGATCGGAGATCCGCCCGATGTGGGTGCGCAGCGAACCGAGCCGGCTCAACAGCTCGCCGGTGGCGCGCTTGCTCTGCAAGGTGCTCTGGGAAGCGCGCACACCGAGCTTCTGCACCTCGTTGCCCAGGTTGAGCAGGTAATCGAGGGCGTCGGGGCTGATTCGGATAGTCTGCTGCGCGCCAAGGGCCTGGGCGCCGGCATCGGCGATCTTGCGGTCCTCCCGGCGCTGACCGGGTGCCAGTGGCTGCAGCTGCGCCGCGCCGCTGCTTGCGCTGCCGCCGTCGCTGGCGCTGGCGGCTGGCGCAGGCGCGTCCTGCTGCAGTGGCAGCTCGCTGGCAACGTCGTTGCGGGTGTGCTGGATATGATCGTAGCCACGCACCGTGGCGTCCAGCCAGGCGTTGATAATGCGAAAGTACTGCACCTCACCGCCGGACTCACAGGGCAACCGGTCGAGCAGGGTTTCGAAATTGTGAATCAGCGTACCGTAGCGTTGCAGGCCCACACCCTTGGCGATGCCCTTGAGGGTATGCAGAACCCGGGATACCTGCTTCGGCGCATCGGCCCCGGCCGGCTCGCGCTCCCAGGCACCCAGCCCGTCCTCCAGTTTCTCCAGCTCGGTGCCGGCTTCTTCAATGAACGCATCGAGAAAATCCTGGAACAGTTCGCTGCCACCGCGTGTGCTGAAGTTGAAGGTGATATCGCGCGGTACACACCAGGACAACTCCGGCGACGCCGGGTCGATGGGCTCGGGGACCGGTGCTGGTTCTGGGGCCGCTTCCGGTTCGTGCTCCAGTTCTGACTCCAGTTCCGGCTCTGACTCTGGTTCAAGCTCCGGTTCCGGCACGGGCTCGGCTGCGGCGAGTGGCGGCGCTGTCGCAAACTCTGGGGCAGGCGTCGGTGTCGAGGGTTCGGCGACAAACGCCGTCACAGCGTCCGGTTCCGCTTCCTGAATTGCGGGCGGCACGGCCTTGACGTCCTGCTCGACGGCAACGGACTGCGCCGAGGCCCGCGCGCCGGATGCCTCCAGCGCAACCGACAAATCGGCCTCATCGCGCTGTATCGTACTGGGCAGGGCAGGGGGCGGCCCCAGGTTCAGTACGTCGGCCCCTGCCAGATGCGCCAGTGCAGCGCTATCCGCCAGTGGGTCGGCACCCCGGGCGTGGCGCACGGCAATAAACTCCTGTCGCGACGCCTCGGGTCGCCCGGCACCGCTGTCTCCGCCGCGACCGCCGTAGATGCCACTGGAGTCACTGACCGAGGTCAATACAATTTCTTCTTCGATGAAGTCCGAGAGATCATCCGCTACCGCGCCACCCATCATGTGACGCGCGCCCAGCTGGGCTTCCTGATCGCTGAGCGCGGAATCCGGTCGATGCAGGCGCTCGCCGGCCACGGCAAACAGTTTTTCCTCGGGCTCATCCAGGCGCCGGCTCAGCAGCCAGCGCAATGCATGCTCGCCCCACTGCGCGAGCAGCGGCTGTGTCCAGGGCTCCCGGAGCAGCTCCTCGACTGTGGGCTCGTTCTGCTTATTGTCCATCGGCGCCCCCCCGGCCAAGGTTCATACAGCGATTGCGTAAATCGCGCACCCGCCACGCATCAAAATCGCCGGCACCGCCGCAGGTGGCGACCAGCTCCGGCAGTGCCTCCAGCACTTCCTCGAGCAGGCCCGGCAGCGCGGGATCCATGGGGTGCTGGCCTTCCAGAACCCGATCGAGAAGATCCTGCACGTCCCGACCCAGGTCACCGAGGGTAAACAGGCCGACGGCGTTACCGTTGCCCTTGAAGGTGTGAAAATGGCGACGGATTTCCCGCAAGCGATCGTCGCGTGCCGGCGCTGCCACCCAGGCCGGCAGCTCGCTCTGCAACCGCGCGATAATCTCCTGCGACTCTTCCAGAAACACTTCGCGGAAGGCAGCGGGGATGGTTTCAGTCGGTTCTTCAGGCGCAGGTTCGGCGCTCGGTTGTGACGGGGCGGCGTCTGCCGCTTCCGGCGCGGACTGCAGACAGCCCGCCTCGCGCTCCGCGGCGTCCAGCAGGCTTTCGTGCTGTTCGGGGGCCGCCGCCGGATCCAGGCCGAGGCGTTCAAAATACAGCGACAGCCAGGCCAGTGCCTGCGCAAAGTGCATGGCTGCCGGCTCATCAGTTGTGAAGGGTTCGCGCGCAGCAGCCAGCCAGCGACCCAGCAGGCCGGCTACAGCAGCCGGTCGCGGCATACCCTGTAGCGCCAGCGCCTGCTCCATACTGTCGAGGTCGCCCGCCGCCACCTGTCGCAGCGCATCGTCATCGCCTTGCTGCAGCTGCTCCTGCAGCTGGTCAAGGCGGGCAGACGTGGCAAATATCAAAGGCGCCTGTACGGCGAACGAAGGCGCGACGCTCGATTGCTCGCCGTGCAACAGCACGCGCCTGGACACCGCAAGGTGTGTCTCCACCAGGGTCCGCGCCAGGGTCAACACAGCCTGCCGACAGCGCCCGGGGTGCTCAGCAAGGCGTCCGGCGCAAAGCTGCTCAAGGAGGTCGCCCGCACCACGGAGATCCTCGGCGAGCTGCTCCTCGCCCGCGGCGATCAAGCGCAGGCGGATGCCTTGCAGCTGCCCGACCGCCTCCTCGGGACGCGGCGCGCGCCCCGTGGCAACCGCCTCCATGTCCGCCTGCTCCAGCGTGTCAATCAATCCGGCAAGCCGCGCGGCTGCCGCGGTGCAGGCGGCCAACAGGGCGTCGCTGTGAATCAGGCCGCGCTGTGCATCGCGCAGGGTGTGCCCGGTCAAGCCAAACACCTTCCACACGTGCGCCACGTAAAGCGGCTGTACCGGGCAGGCGGCCATGTAATACAGCGCCTGTTGTATGTACACCGGGTAATCCATCGCCGGGTCCGCCGCGCCGCCGTGCTCCCGCGCGTATTTCAGCATGAAGGCGCCGGCCTTGAAGATCTGCGCGATGCACTCGTCCGGCTCGGCCAACTCCGCGGCCAGTGCTTCACACAGCGCAATCAGCAACAGCCAGAACGGCTCCTGCACAGTGCCTGTCATGAATCCATGCATTTTTTGCGCGATGCGCGCCAGCGTGCGCGCACTCTCTGCACCGGGTCGCGAACCCAATACACCCTTGGCGCCCTGCAGGTAGGGGGCCAGCATCACATCGGCGCCGCGCCGGATTGCCTCTTCGCTCGGCCGCTGCGCGTTGCTGGCGATACCGCAGTCGACAGGCAGCGGAAAATGGAAAAACAGGGCCGGGGGCCGCAGCACTTCCCCGGCCCAGCGGCGCAAATCATTGACGCAGGGCTCCAGGCCGCGCCCGCTGTCCAGGCGCAACTGCTCGACGTGGTCGAGATAGGCGGGCAACGTTTTGATCGCCCGCATCAGGCCGCCCATGACCAGGTTGCGGCGCTCGGCAACCACGTCGCCGCGCAACAGGCGCAGGAACCCGCGCTCCATCTCCAGCGCGAGCATCTCCGCCTTGTGCAGCCGCAGGGCGCCCAGCGCCGCCGTTATATGGTGTACCGACCACAGGCAGTGCAGCAGGGGTTCGCGACGCTGGATATCGCGACTGTAGTCGATCAGCGCCGCCTCTGCCGCATCCAGCGACGTCTGCAGTGGCTCGCGCAAGCGGCGCAGATCCACCCGGTCGATGCCCTGGCGCGCGGTGTTTGCCTGCTGCTTAGACATTCAGGGCACTGCCCGCGCTGTCAACGCGCAACCGGGCCAGGTTGCGGCCGAGGGTAGAAAGTGTCTGTTGCAGTGTGGCAATCCCCTGCTGGGTGGCCTCGGCACCTTCACGCAGGGCGCGGTTCTGCTCCCGCACCTCACCCAGCAGTCCGTGCAGGCGACGCACGGTATCGGCAGACTGCTGCGTGGTATTACCGAGGGAGTCGACCTGATCGAGCAGGTAGGCGGCGCCATGGTTGATGTCTTCCAGCGACGCATCGATACGCTCCACAAACTCAAGGATCGTGACGACCGCGCCCACCGTGTGCTCCAGGCTGTTCAGGTTCTCCGCCGACAGGTTCTGCAGCATGCGCACTTCCGAGGTGATCTTGCGTCCCTCTTCTTCCGCTTCGCGCAACAGGTCGCCAATCGCCTCGGCAATACCGAGAAAGGGCCGCCCGTGCTCACCGGCGCGCTCTGCCTCAATGCGCGTATTGATAGCGACCACCGATATGCGCGTGTTCAGCGACTGGATGTATTCCGCCGCTGTGGTCACTGACTGGATCAGCTCACCCTGCCGCTTGGCGGATTTGGAGGTCTCCTGCATGGATTCTCGGACATCCGAGGAGGCGCGCGCCATGTCCGTGGCGAGTGTCTGCCCGCGGCTGACCAGCTGACGATGCCGCCCCATGGCCTCCCGCGCCTGTTTACTGATGCTGGTCATGTCCTCGGCTGCCTGTACCTCACGCGACAGCGCGGATTTCACTTCCTCCAACTGACGCCCCATACCAGCGCTGGTTTCACTGTGCCCGAGGCTGTTCTTACCGAGCTTGTGCAGCTCCGCCGCAAGCCCCTCGAATGGCACCCGCAGTTCGGAGACCAGCTCGCGCTGCCGGGAAAGCGCGGTATTCAGTTGCTCGGCAATCGCTGCGGTCGCCGGCGCGGCGCTTTCGGCGCGCGCGGTGAGGTCGCCGTCCGCCAGCCGACGCAAGGCGACGAGCACACCCTCGTCAGCGCCCCCCGCTGCACCGGCACCACGGCGAGCCTGCCACAGCAGAAAACCGGTAATGCCCTGGGCAATCAACAGGACTATGACAACAACGAGCAAAACGGTCTGACTCATGGTACAGCTTCCTCAACAGGGTCAGCGGGCAGGGCACTGGTATCAGCGAGCGCGCCACTGGCAAGCAATCGGGCGCTGTCCAGCAGACAGAGAAATTCCTCGCCACGCTGGAACCCGCCGTCGCAGCATTCCGCCAACAGGCCCTCCAGCGGCATCGCGCTGCTGCGCTCGGCCAGGGGCAAGGTGATATTGCCGCGCACGTGGCTCAGGGTGACACCGAAATGCAGACCGGGCTGGCGAAAGACCAGGCAATACTCGCGGCGCCTGCCCGGTGACAGGCGCCCGGCGAACAGGGTATCACCACAGAATACCGGCAGCAGCCCACCCTGGTGGGCCGCCACGCCAAGCACCCAGTTGCAGGTGCCCGGAATACGGGTCAACGGCGGCAGTGCAATCACGGTATCCACATCGCCGTGGGCAATCACCAGCGGCACGCCGGCGATGCCGATTGCCGCGCCAGACCAGGTTGGCTCTTCCGCCGCCACAGGGGGCAGCAGCGGTGTACGCTGGGCATAGCGCTGATGCAACGCCTGCAGGGCAGTGAAGGCCCCGCCCATCTCAGGCCGCCTCGTGCGCCCGGGTGTGTTCATGAATCAACTGGCGCAGTACCGGGTCAGGCGGAATCTTGCTCACGTGTGCGTTGGCGCCGCGCGCCTGGCCTCGGGCAATATCGAAAATGCCGTCAGAGGAGGAGAGCAGTACCACCGGTAAATCGCGGGTGTCCTCTGCGTGACGGATCAGGCTGCAGGTCTGGTAGCCGTCCAGCTCCGGCATGGTGATATCCAGAAACACGATATCGGGCTTGAAACGTCGCAGCAGGGCGAGCCCCTGATAGCCGTCCTCGGCAGTTTCCACCTCGCAGCCCATCTGCTTTAGCGTATGCGACATCATCATGCGGATGGTCTTGGCATCGTCGATGATGGCCACACGGATGCCACTGACATCCTGGGCTTCATTGTGATCAGGCATAACTTCTCTCGCTTGTTACTGTGCGTCACAGTATTTTAGTAGTGCCTCCGCGACTGCAAGCACTAATTTGCCTTTTTTTGGTAAAAGGCGCAGCTCGCGTACGTTTCAGGAGGTTTCCGGGAAAAGCACGCTGCGGAACGGCTCCATGTGGCCGGCCTGGAAGTCTTCCCACTCGTAGATATTGAATTGCTGCATGAGCTTGAGGCAGCGCTGGAAGACCAGGTCGGCATCGTAGCTGGAGGGGGGAATAGCGTACTGCTCCGTCAGCAGGGCAAAGATGCGCGAGGCGATGTCGCGGCGCCCGCGGTCCTCGCGGTACAGCAGGTGTTCGACGGGTGAGCCCACTATAGGCGAGCCGTAAACCAGAAACGCCTCCCAGCGCAAAGCGTCATGTTCCGGCCCCAGCTGTGCGACCAGCAGCTTGACCAGCCGGCGCAGTTCAGCGCGATCGGGCAGCTGGTCCTGCTGCAGCCAGCGGCGCACTTCGAGCTCTTTCCACGCGGGGTTGATCGCGAGCACACCGAGCACACGGCCTTCGATGCGCGCGGGCACCACCGCCGCCAGATCCAGCAACAAATTCAACCGTGCGGAAAAACCCAGGGGTGGGGCAGGCGGCTCCTCACCCAGTGTGGCGAACGCGCTCGCGAGTGCCGCCGGCGTCGGGCTGTCGCTGCCCGGTGTTGGCTTCGGCGCGTTGCTGGCGGTGGTGGGCGCACTGTGGGCCCGCGGCTTTCTAGCCATGGGTCACCGCCTGCGCAGCGTGACCTTGCGCCTGCAGACGCCGACTGTAGGTCGGGCGGGAGACCCCGAGCAGGTCGGCGCGCTGCGCCATGGTGGCCTGCTCACGGCAGTCTTCGAGAAGCGTCAGCAACAGCGCCTCGGCTTCGTCGAGCGGACTACTCCCGCCCTGGCCCAGGCCGCGCACCCAGTCCGTTACCAGGCGGGCCGGCTCCATCCACGCCGCGCAGCCGCTGCGCTGCGCCTGGCGGCCTTCGATACCCGGGCGCCAGCGCGACAACTTGCGCCGCGGCACCTGCAGGAAACGGGCCGCGAGCCCGCTGTCGCCGGCGTAACGCCCCAGCGCAGCAAGCACCACCTCGTCCTGCAGCCAGCTGCCCAGGGGCAGAGCCTGTTCAGTGTGCACACACTGCTGCAGCAAATCAGCCAGGGCCTGCCTCAGCTCTTCCAGCGCACTCGGCGTGTAACCCTCCGTCTCGCGGTCGCGCCGCCGCAGGGGTGAAGCCACGCCGGCACTGCGCGAGCGATCACCAAGCGCCAGCTTCAGTTCCACAGGGGTTAGCCACGCACCGCCGGGGCGACGCTCCAGCGCGTGCACCACCCGCTGGCGAATCTCGCTGATATTGCCGTGCCAGGGGTGTTCACGCAGTGCCTGTTCCGCTTCCGGCGTGAAGCCCTTGACCACCACATTGCGCAGGGCGCACTCCTGGGCGAGGATCTTGTGTGCCCAGCGCAGAATTGCCTGCTGGCGGTGGCGCATGGGCGGCACCCGAATCGGGTAGGCCGCGAATACACTCGCCAGCCGCGGCTGCAACTCGCCGCTGGTGAGCAGGTTGTTGAGGCTATCCGGAAACAGCGCCACGAAGCGCATGGCGGGCAGGTAGGCGGCCGGCTCAGTGTCCAGAAACTGGCGCGTGGCAATTTGACGGGCAAGGCGCAGCTGGGCATCGGCGCTCATCAACTGGGGCGATTTGAAAACCAGGGTTTTTCCCGCACCGCCCTGCAGGGCGTGACGTATGCGCCGATTGGCATCGTCACGGTTGCGGAATTCGCGGCAGTCGATGGCGACCAGCGTGTCCGGGCTCAACCCGGCGCGCGTATGGAAAATGCGCGCGATATACATTTTACCGGTGCCGCGCGCTCCCACGATTGCCACCGGCGTGTCAGTGCGTGCGAGAAAAGCCGCCTGGTCGACCGCGCCCTCCATGTTGTCGAGAACATAGCCATCCAGGTTGTCGCCCCGCCCCGGCAAGCGCGGTTACCCGCACTTGGAATCGGCACAGTTGAGACAGGTCATGCAGCCATCCATCAACACCACGGCCTGGGTGTTGCACTTGTAACAGAGGCTGGCACCGGGCGGGAAGGCGGGTGCATCGCCTGCCGCCTCGTCCGCGGCCCCATTGGCGCTCTCGCCCATGAGCTCGCGGCGCTTTTCCTCGAGGAACTTCTGCTGGTGTTCATCCAGCTTGCTGTCGATCAGGCCGATGTGCTTCATGTGGTCTTCGATGGCATAGCCAATCTCCGCCACGATCGATGGCATGAACACACCGCCTTTCTTGAAGTAGCCGCCGCGCGGATCGAACACCGCCTTCAATTCCTCTACCAGGAAGGTGGCATCGCCACCTTTACGGAATACCGCGGAAATCAGGCGGGTGAGGGCAACCACCCACTGGAAGTGTTCCATGTTCTTGGAGTTGATGAACACCTCGAAGGGCCGGCGCAGCTCATGCTCGGTACCCTCGTTGAGAATCACGTCGTTCACCGTAATGTACAGCGCATGCTCGGACATCGGCGTCTTGACCTTGTAGGTCGACCCTACAAGACGCTCGGGCCGCTGGAATGCCTCGTGCATGTGTACCACGTTGCTGGCCGGCACTGCCTCGCGGTCGCCAGACACCGGTTCCGGCGTTGCCCCCTTGGGCACCACTTTGTAGCCTACTATTTTGCTGCCAATCTTGACCGTCATCGCTGTCTCCGGGCTCAGAACTTGCCGTAATAACCTTCTTTCAGGGCATCGAACAGATTCGCGGCCGTGTGCATCTCGCCGTCGTACTCCACCTGTTCATTGCCTTTCAGCTCCACCGTGGAACCATCCTCCAGCGTGAACTGGTAGAGCGTATTCTCGAGGTCCTGCTCTTTTACCAGCACGCCCTGGAATGCCTCGGGGTTGAAGCGGAACGTGGTGCAGCCCTTCAAGCCCTCGCCGTGGGCGTACAGGTAGATGTCCTTGAAATCCTCGAAGGGATAGTCCGTGGGGACATTGGCAGTTTTGGAGATGGAGGAATCCACCCACTTTTGCGCCGCCGCCTGGATATCCACGTGCTGCTTGGGGGTCACGGCGTCGGCCACGATGAAGTAGTCGGGAAGCTTCTCCTCGTCACGCTCGCTGTAGGGCATGGCGCGAGGGTTCACCAGGCTGCGATAGGCCAGCAGTTCGAAGGAAAACACGTCCACTTTTTCCTTTGTCTTGCGCCCGGAGCGAATCACGTTGCGGGCGTAGTGGTGCGCGAAGCTGGGTTCGATGCCATTGCTGGCGTTATTTGCCAGCGACAGTGAAATGGTGCCCGTGGGCGCAATCGACGAGTGATGGGTAAAGCGCGCACCGCGCTCCGCCACGCGCTCCACCAGCTCCGGTGCCACCGCGGCAACGCGCTGCATGTAGCGGCTGTAACGCGCGTGCAGGACCCGCCCTGGCAGGCGGTCACCCACAGCAATGCCGTCACGCTGCATTTCCGGGCGCGCCGCCAGCATTTCGGGGGTGACCTCGAACAGGTCGTCCATGATCGGCGCAGGGCCTTTTTCCTCGGCCAATTGCACACCCTGTTCCCAACCCACCAGCGCCATTTCTCGCGCCACTTCCTCAGTGAAGGTCAGGGAATCTTCATCGCCGTAGCACATGCCGAGCATGGTGATGGTAGACCCCAGGCCCAGGAAACCCATACCGTGACGACGCTTGTAGGCGATCTCGTGGCGCTGCTGCTCCAGCGGCAGACCATTGATCTCCACCACGTTGTCGAGCATGCGGGTAAACACGGCGACCACATCGCGATAGCGATCCCAGTCGAACCGGGCCTGGTCGGTGAACGGGTCCAGCACCAGGCGAGTCAGGTTGATGGACCCCAGCAGGCAGCTGCCGTAGGGGGGGAGGGGTTGTTCGCCGCAGTTGTGGGCGTGCAAGCCATTGGCGTCAAAGGTATTGATGCCCGGAACCTGCACGTCGTACACATCCTCCACGCCATCCGCTTCGACAGCCGCCACAGTGGCAACAAAGCGCTCCCTGTTCAAACGCCGTTCGTAGCGCGCCAGCGCCTCGTCCAATCGCGCCTGTTTGGCCGTGTCGGCAAAACCTACGCGTTGCGCGAATTCAGCCATGTTGGCGCCGCTGATCACCAATTCGTGCTGCGCACGGGTTGGATACCGAGCACTGCCGCCACGACCATCGGGCAGCAAGGCCTCGCCCGCGGCTCGGCGCTCGCGGTACAGGGTAGAGTTGATACCCAAGCGCAAAAGCATGCGCTGCACCGCCTCTAATGTGGCAACATTCGACTGTGCCAGCCGCACGCTGACACCCTTGGCCTGAGAACCCTGGACCGAGCCATCGGCATCAAACAGGCCGCGCAACAGGCCGCAGTGGAAATCGCTGGAAGACGTCTCCACCTGCGGCGTAATAGCTTTTGCGCCCGGTGTCATGCCGAGCCCATGCGCCAGTTGGCGCAGTGCTCCGGTCGCAAGCCGGTATTCGTCGCGCCCTGCCACTTTCTGCCAACCGGCAAAATCGGCGCGGTGCGGCAGGCTGCGCGCGGCTGCCAGCGCTGCGGCCATGACCCCTTCCACCCCGTCGGCGCAGCCACCCTCATTGACTGCGAGGGGGCGGGTCCACACCGAGAGCACGGCCTTGTCCGCCCTCAACGTGCCATCGCCAATCAGCAGCCCGATCAGGTAACCCTCGTCGCGAGTATAAGCACCGGGCCACTGTGCGGCGCTGCGGTGGTCGTTGAGCAACACCTGGTCGCCGGGAGACAGTTCGCCCGCTGCGCACCATTCGGTTTCCACCCGCCAGCGATTCAGACTGGAGACGCGACGCACACGATGGTCGGTAGTAAGGCGCAGCGCCGGCCCTTCCCGGGTCTGCAAACGCACAACGGGCTTGGTTGCGGTGCGGAAAAAGCCTTCCGCGCCACTGGCGTGGTCACAGCCGTCCACACGCGCAAGAAAAGGAGAGCCTGTGAGCGCGGCAACCTGCCGGGGACCTTCGGCGGTCTGCACCCAGGTATCCGCGGTGACACAGGGATTGGTCGCGCGGATATCTTCCAGCCACCAGTTGTTGTTCATCTGGTTGACGCGGTCGATGAGAATGAAGCCCGGCTCGGCGAAGTCGTAGGTCGAGGCCATGATCATGTCCCACAGCCGGCGCGCCGGGACGGTCTTGTAAATGCGGCAGGCCACCTCACCCCGGTCATTGCTGACGTAACCCTGGGTGACCGGGAAGTGCCGCCACACAATGCTGCTGTCGTTCTGCAGGTCGAGCCCGGCGCCCTCCACTTCTTTCACCGTCATGGGGAAGCTCAGCGCCCAGTCCGCCTCCGCCTTCACCGCTTCGATAAACTCATCGGTAATCAGCAGGCTCAGGTTGAACTGCCGCAACCGGCCGTCTTCGCGCTTGGCGCGAATAAAGTCCATGACATCGGGGTGGTGGATATCGAAGGTGCCCATCTGGGCGCCGCGACGCCCGCCGGCCGAGGACACGGTAAAGCACATGCGGTCGTAGATATCCATGAAGGACAGCGGGCCAGAGGTGTAAGCCCCTGCACCACTCACGTAAGCACCGCGCGGACGCAGGGTGGAGAACTCGTAGCCGATGCCACAGCCGGCCTTGAGCGTCATGCCCGCCTCGTGGTTTTTCTGCAGGATGTCATCCATGGAGTCAGTGATGCTGCCAGACACCGTGCAGTTGATGGTGGAGGTGGCGGGCTTGTAGGCCTCGGCGCCGGCATTGGAAATGATGCGGCCGGCAGGCAGTGCACCATTCTGCAGCGCCCACAGGAAGCGCTGGTACCACTGTTTGCGCGCAGCGTCGGTGTCTTCAACGTCCGCAAGCGCACGGGCGATGCGTTTCAGGGTGTCGGCGATGTCCTTGTCGACCGGCTCGCCAGTGCGGTCCTGGAGGCGGTATTTCTTGTCCCAGATATCCAGCGATGCGTCCTGCAACCCGATATCGACCACCGTGTGTAACGCCTTGACCACTTCTCCCATGACCTCTTCCCCGTGTGTGCTGGCAGCGTTACTAGTGTGCGGGAAGGCGGCGGCCAAGAGCAAGGCAAAAGCCCCATATGGGGGGCACTTTTTTAGGGCGGACACCAGATATAGTGTTACGCGGGGTGGACAGACTGGCCGGAATCGACCGCTTTGGCGGCGTGTAGTTCACAGTACCGCCGCCCTCCGCCATGCGCGAAGTCAAGAAAACGGCGTCCTGCGGGCGCCGGCTGGTTTTCTCCATGATCGGTTCATTGCGCCAAGCCGCCTGCGCCTTTTGCTGCCCCGCTACGCTCGCGGGGCTTGGGTGGCGAGCGGATCTGTCCCATCATGCCCGCCAGAATCAACCGCGATATACAACGGCAGGGGAGACGCGAGTGAGCTTGACAGGCAAGGCGGCGATTGTGGGCTGTGCCCAGTATCGACCGGAAAGATACGCAACCGCGCCACAGATGTTTCACCTTGAGCAGATGGCGGACCTGACTCGCATGGCATTGATTGACGCCGGGCTTGCGCTGCAGGACATCGACGGCCTGGCGGTAAACGGCGCGCACTTCAACGAGGCCACTGCCTTCGTGCCAGCGGTGGTGGCAGAGTACCTGGGGTTGCAGCTTGGCTTTGCCGAGACTGTGGACCTTGGCGGTACCAGTGCCGTAGCCATGGCCTGGCGCGCTGCCGCCGCCATTCAGCTCGGGCTGTGTCGCGCAGTCCTCTGCGTGATACCCGGGCGCCTGACGCCGCCGGACCCGGACGCCGACCCTGCCGCCTTCGCGGCGGCAATGCAGCTGGGCGGCCACAGCCAGCGCTTTGGAGCGCCCGAGGCGGAGTTCGACCTGCCGTACGGACACATGGGCCAGAATACCGGCTACGCCATGATCGCCCAGCAGTATGCACACCGCTACGGCTACGACGTCGCCGCCATGGCGGGTATCGCGGTGGCCCAACGCAGCAACGCGCAGGCCAACCCGGATGCGCTGTTCCATGGCCAGCCCATCACCGTGGACGATGTACTGAACAGCAAAGTGGTGGCAGACCCACTGCATATTCTTGAAATCGTCATGCCCGTTGCCGGGGGTGCCGCTTTCATCGTCGCCGCCGACGACCTGGCGCGCGATTGCCGCCACCGGCCCGTGCGCATTCGCGGTTGTGGCGAACAGCTGGACTTCAAGTCACCCAGTTACGCCCGGGACATGACCGTGACCCCGATTGCCCGCGCGGCACAGCGCGCTTTCGGTATGGCGGGG